>Ga0209853_1000005_pt1 | contig 66356 bp, 65 predicted proteins | sample GWRWS1_30_40_FD_187224 | JGI IMG/M metagenome (GOLD analysis project Ga0209853, IMG submission 187224) | Riverbed sediment microbial communities from areas with vegetation nearby in Columbia River, Washington, USA - GW-RW S1_30_40 (SPAdes)... | ecosystem: Environmental > Aquatic > Freshwater >...
GAGAGCCACGTTCGAAGACCAGTCACTGCCATGACCCCTACCTCCTATGTGCCTGCATGAGTTCAATGTACGTAAAGTGATCCGAGAGGGCGATCTCGGCCGTCACAGGGTTCCTGTGACACTTGTCACAGGCGGATTGACGCTGCTGAACGGGAATGTCTATCATAGACAGGCTGAAAGGCCATGAATACAAACTGGAAGAGCATGGGGCGCACTGCGTGGGAGTTTCTCAAGACCCTACTTATCGCGTTTGTCCTGGCGCAACTGATTATGGTCTCGGTTGCGCAGGCCTTTCAGGTCGAGCAGTACTCGATGGAACCCACACTATTGCCCCGGGACCGGGTGCTGGTGGACAAACTCACGTACCGCTTCCGTGATCCGCATCGGGGAGATATTGTCGTTCTGAAGTATCCACTGAACCACCAGCGAAACTACATCAAACGTGTCGTTGCCCTGCCGGGCGACCGCCTGCAGGTAAAAGAAGGGAAACTCTTCATCAATGGGATCCGAACGCAGGAGCCCTATTTGAACGGAACTCCTCAAGGCAACTACGGACCGGCTCGTGTCCCAACGAACTCCGTGTTTGTGATGGGCGACAACCGGAACAACAGCGAAGACAGCCGTGCTTTTGGATCGTTATTGAGGGGATTGATTGTGGGGCAGGCGCTCTTAGTTTACTGGCCGCCAAATCGAATCAGGCTGCTCTTTAACCGCTGAAATAGTACAATGTGAAGGGTCGTGCTAGGTGGGGAGCTAGCGGTTCCCTGTACCCGCAAGCCGCTATAGCGGGACGGAACTCCCTTCCGAGACGACATCTTTCAGGGTCTGGCCGGTGTATGAGGCGACGACGGCCGGGTCCTGCGCAACGAGATCTGACCAACCCCGCCAGGTCCGGAAGGAAGCAACGGTACGTCAGTGCTCTCGTGTGCCGCGGGCACACCTGGTCCGAGCCGCGTGCATCGAGACCGCCTGGAGGATGACCGCCGACGACGGGTGCACGACCCATTCGACTCGCCTGCCTACCGGCAAGGCTCGCTCATGGTCTTCGACCTAGGATGCGAGTCGAATGTCCTGAGCGAGCGCAGCGAGTCGAAGGACTGCGCCCTTTAGATATCCCAACGGTAGATAGTTCCAAAAACCGCCACAACGTTATTGATCGCGTGAATGACGACCGCGGGGACTAAAGAACCTGTGCGCTCTGATGTGTATGCGACAACTACCCCCAGCACGAAGATCGGCAGGAAGTGAACTACCTCCAGGTGCACCACACCGAAAAACACTGCCGAAGCCAGCGTTGCTGTTAGTACTCCCCATCGCGCGCGTAGGCCTCGGTAGACGAACCCGCGGAAAAAGATTTCTTCTGCCACCGGCACGATCACACACAAGACCAGGAGTACCCAGATCAGATCCGCGGCTGTGACCCCTGACGTCAACACTTCCGTTACCGGATTTCTCAAGTGCTCTGCCTCGGCCATCTGGTTGGCGCGTTCACGCCCGACGACGGCGCCGAAGAGCGCGGTCGACACCTCTTCCACGCCCGCGCTGATGAACACCATCGCCGCGGCGAGCACGGCCCCGACACCCGCCAGTACGGGCAACCGGTCGGTGCGCAGCCCAATCAGCTCCGGGGGCTGACGGTATCGTCGAGTGACGACGTACAACGAAAGCGCGGCGAGCAGCGCGCTCTGAACAACAGCATAGATGGAGAACTCTCGAAGTTCCGGCGCCTCGCCGATGCCGAGCGACGCGGCAATCACAGGCAGCGTCAGCCCGAAGACCAATGCGATGCCGACGATCTCGCCCAGCCCCCACATAGCCGGTCGAGAGTCAAATGGGATGGGCTGATCGCATTGCAAACAGGTCGCTCTGTGGCTCAACGTGGCCGAGCCGCACGATGGACATCGCACCACTCCGCCTGGTGGCCGGGCAAACAGCAGGTAGAATGGCAGGACCAGGATGAGGAGCAGAAGCGTGCCGATCCCCCACAGCAGGGGCTCATTGCGGCGCCGGCCGAAGCGGGCCCGGCTGTCACGATACACCCACAACGCGCCGGCGACGGACGCCAGGGTTGTTCCTATGAGAAATACAACGACGCCCTCAGGAATCTCTCGCATCAACGCTCCTTAAAGAACGGGATAAAGGGATAAGGGGAGAAAGGGATAAACATCCGCATCACACTTTATCCCCTTTATGGCTTTATCCCCTTATCCCGCTCTTGTCGTCTGCGGCAAGGATAGCGTTTGCAAGCGGCGAATCAGAGGACGCGGAGCGCAATCCTCTGGAGGATTTCGATGTCCCACGTGTCGTTCTACCGCAAGTGGCGCCCCAAGTCTTTTGAAGAAATCATCGGTCAGGACCGGGTCACACGAACGCTCCAGAACGCGATTCGCGCGAACCGCGTTGTCCACGCTTACCTGTTTGCCGGTCATCGCGGCACAGGGAAGACGACAACCGCACGTATCCTCGCGAAGGCGCTGAATTGCGCCCAGGGACCCACGCCGACTCCTGATAACACGTGCGCCAACTGTGAAGCGATCACGGGGGGCTATTCGGTGGACGTCATCGAGATCGACGCGGCGAGCAACCGTGGCATCGAGGAAATCCGCGAGCTGCGGGACCGGATCCGGTTGGCCCCGACCGAAGGACGCTACAAAGTGTACATTATCGATGAAGCGCACATGCTCACCACGGAGGCGGCAAACGCGCTCCTCAAAACACTCGAAGAGCCGCCCGAGCATGCTGTGCTCATCCTTGTCACGACCGAGCCACACCGCCTTCCCCAGACGATCCTCTCCCGCTGCCAGCGCTTTGACTTTCGGCGCGTTTCTCAAAGAGAGCTCATTGCCCGGCTCCGGCATATCGCGTCGACCGAGGGCTTTGAGATCGAGGACAAAGCACTCACAATCATCGCGGGCAGCGCAGATGGCTCCGTACGGGACGCAGAGTCTGTGCTCGATCAACTCGCGGCGTACGCCGATGGGCCGATTACGGCTCGAGACGTCCTCATGGTCCTGGGCATCCTTGAGGAAGAAGTCGCTCTGAAGTTCGCTGATTCCATCATTGACAGGGACGTCATCGCGTGTCTCAGCCTCGTAAACCATGTCCTGGAGGAAGGGAAGGATCCCAGGCAGATCATGCGGACGATCCTGGACCACTTTCGAGATCTCATGGTCGCAAAAACTTCGGATAGTCCCAAGGATCTTTTGGACAGCACGGAGACGCGGCTCCAGATGCTACAGACTCAGGCCACGCGGGCGCCGGTCGAGGACATTCTACGGACCCTCAACACCCTCGTCGCCACAGAGGCAGAAGCTCGCTGGAGTCCTCAACCCCGATTGTTGCTCGAGATTGCGCTCATCCGTCTGTGCCGGCCGGAGATGGATCCCACGCTCGAGGGACTGAGGACGCGCTTGCAGGCCCTTGAGCAGCGGCTCGGCGGCGAATCGCCTTCTCCCAAACCGGCCGGCTCAGAGCGGACGGCGGCGCCAGCCAGCGTGGAACCCAGCCGAACGTCAAGAGCGCCGGCGCGGGACGAGCTGAAAGCTCAAGAAGCGCAGAGCGCGACGATCGTGATCGGCGACGTGCGCCGGGCGTGGGCCCGGGTACTCGAAGAAGTGAAGCGGACGAAAATGTTTTGCCATGCGCTGCTGATTGAAGGCACCCCGGTTGAATTGAATGGCTCCACGCTTGTTGTGAGTTTGCGGACGGGCTTCAACTTCCACGTAGAAAATCTACACAAGCCAGAGAACCGAGACGTGGTGGAGGGCGCGCTCCAGCGTGTCTTCAACCACCGCCTGCGGCTGGAGTGCACGATTCACAGCGAAGACACGCGGCCGGAAGCCAAGCACCCGTTGGTGGAAGATCCTATGGTGAGCGCGGCCGTTCAGTTGTTCGGCGCCCAGGTCGTAGAAGTCAGGAAAACTGACTAACGACCATCGGCAGTTGAGGGTTGACCATGCGCGACATCGGCAAGATGATGAAGCAAGTACAGAAGCTGCAGCAAGACGTCGCGCGCCTGCAGGCAGAATTGAAGGACGAGCGAGTTGAAGCGACGGCCGGCGGCGGGGTGGTCAAAGCCATCGCCAACGGCCATGGTGAGATGCAGGAAATCATCATTGATACTTCGGTCGTCGATCCAGGCGACGTGGGGATGCTGCAAGACCTGGTCCTCGCCGCAGTCAATGAGGCCCACCGATCTGCGAAACAGCGCGCCGACGAGAAGATGCGCGCAATCACCGGTGGGATGGGGTTGCCGCCTGGTCTAATCTAATGCGGAATAATGGGAGAAGGGGATAAAGGGATAAGGTAACTGCGCTGAATTTAGGTTTCCGATTTCTCAGGTGCAATTTGCAGTCACCTTATCCCCTTATCCCTTTATCGCTTTATCCCGTAGTTCTGTTTCGAACGACATGTACGCCGAACCCCTAGCCCGCCTAATAGAGGAATTATCGAAGATGCCGACCGTAGGGCCAAAGACGGCCCAACGGCTAGCGTTCCATATCCTGCGCATGTCGAAGGAAGACGCTGAGCGGCTCAGTCAAGCCATCCTGGACGCGAAGGCGCGGATTCACTACTGCAGCATCTGCTTTCACATCACCGACGTGGACCCGTGCGCCATCTGCGCGAACCCGGCGCGCAACCAGTCCATGATCTGCGTGGTCGAAGACCCACGGGACGTCCTGGCGATGGAACGGACACGTGAATACCGGGGTCTGTACCACGTCCTCCACGGGGCAATCTCCCCGCTTGACGGCGTCGGTCCGGACGACTTGAAGATCAAGGAACTCCTCGACCGGGTTAAAGCCGGCGAGGTGCAGGAAGTCATTGTTGCGACTAATCCTCGGGTGGAAGGCGAAGCGACGGCCATTTACCTGGCGAAGATCATCAAGCCATTGGGCGTGAAGGTTACCCGTATTGCTCACGGCTTACCGGTCGGCGGCGATCTTGAGTATGCAGACGAGGTCACCCTCGCCAAAGCGATGGAGGGCCGGAGGGAACTATAGGCAGAGCTCGTCGCGACTGCCATGCTGGGGGTGAGGGCACGGACGTTGTGGAACAAGCCGTAACCCACGTATACTAGAGACTTGTATGGAGTTCGTGAGCCCGACGGTAGGCAAACTCAACTTCCGGGAGATGTTCGGGGCGCTGGTCGGCTACATGAGCGAGCAGCCGGACCAGCAGTACCACCTGATCATCGGCACCGACTCGCTCCTGAGCGACAAGACCTGCTTTGTCAGCGCGGTGATCGTGCACCGCGTTGGGCACGGCGGACGGTACTTCTACCGGAAGCAGTTCAACCGCAAGATCGAAAGCCTCCGCCAGCGCATCCTATTCGAAACCGCATTGAGCCTGGATCTCGCCGGACAACTTTCGGGCGAATTTGCACGTAACGGCCATTCAGAGTTGCCGTTAGAGATTCACCTGGACGTTGGGCCGAACGGCGACACCAAGCGGATCATCCGCGAGGTCGTGGGCATGGTGACCGGCTCAGGCTTCACCGCGGTGACCAAGCCGGACGCGTACGGGGCCTCAAAAGTCGCGGATAAGCACTCCAAATAACAGCTGAAGAGCTGGAGGGCTGAAGAGCTGGAGTCAGACTTTTCAGCTTTCCAGCTCTCCAGCTTTTCAGCAGTAGTTCAACGCCGCTCAGGCTCCCATCCCCACACCGGCAGCGTGTCAACTCGCCACGGATAGTCGTCTGTGATGATCGGAACATTAGCCGTGAAAATGGGTTTCTGATACAAGTCGTCGAGGTAGTTCGCCTGCAGCACAGGCGACGCTTTCTTCTCTCGCCGCAAGCGCCCCAGTATCCCGATCATGTCACGCTTCGCGATACCGGCTTTGGAAGTGGCGATCAAGATGATGCTCCTCACTTCTTGTTCATCCCGACGGGCGCTCACGCTTACTGCGAATGGATACAGTCCCGAGAACTCGCTCGCGTAGGTCTTGTACAGGGCCCTGAAGAGTTTGCTGTTTGATCCCTCTAGGAATCCGACGATGTGGGCGGCGATGATCCCCCCCGGCGCGAGCTTGCTCTTCGCGAGCTGGAGGAACTCCCGCGTTGCCAGATGAAACGGCAGCCCCTCTGCGTTGTACGCGTCCATAACGATCAGGTCATAACCGCCCTGGGTGCGCCTGATGTATTGCCGGCCGTCCTGCACGATGATCCGGTGCCGCGGCTCCTCCGTAACCTGGAAAAATCGCTTCGCGACGTCAACGACGACGGGGTCGAGCTCCACGGATTCCACCGACGTTTGGGGATAGTCGCTGAGGATCCGCTTCGAGATCGTGCCCGCTCCCAAACCCACCATGAGCACGCGTTTGATGTCGGGGGTGAAGAGCCAGGCGAGGTGGGCGAAGTCAGGATAGCGATGCGGACTTACAAGGTGATTCTTGAGAAGCATGCCGCCCTGCAACGAACGATCGAATCTCAGGAGGCGCCAGTTGACGTCCTCGTAGACTCGGATGTTGTGATAGACCGTGTCTTTCTCAAAGACCAGCCACTGTAGATCACCCTGCCCCAGCGCGGGTCCCGTAAGCAGCAGGAGCCCCAGTGCTGTCGTGACCACCGGCCGCAGCACACGTGTGCGAACGGCCTTCATGGCTAGCAATCCCGAGAACACGAGCAGTGCCGCTCCTAGAGTATAGAGAATGGCCCGAACGCCCATCGCAGGGATCAAGACAAACGCGGTCAGCAGCGTACCCACGATACTGCCGGCCGTGGAGATTGCATACAGGATTCCCGCGGTATTGCCAACCGTGGCGAGATCCGTGGCAGCGAGCTTGATCGCAAACGGCGATGTCGCGCCCATCAAGATGCTGGGAAGAGCGAACAGCACGACCGACGCCAGCAGCGGGCTCAGCCGCGGGCCGAGGTCCCAAAGTGAGAACGCCTCCAGAATTGGCCGTCCTACAATCGGCAACAGAAGAATCAGCAGACCTGCGAAGCTCAGCATGGTGGCGAGCAATCCCGCGCGCGGCCAGCGGTCAGCCGCCACACCCCCGAAGTAATAACCCAGACTCAGCGCCGCCAGGAAAATGCTGATGAGGCTGCCCCATACATAGACGGAACTGCCGAAAAATGGCGCGAGGACGCGGCTACCCACGATCTCCAGTCCCATCAAAACGGCGCCGGAGCCAAACACTACAACTCGCAGAGTCACAAGTCCCCCCTCAGTCGAACTGCGGTCGCAGGTCGTGGGTCATAGGTCGTAGCCAATCTGGACTCAGTGTCCACGACCGACGACCTACGACCCACGACCGTCATTTTATGACCGTCATTCCATTCATATATGGCACCAGCACGTCCGGAATCTGCACGCTTCCATCTTTCTGCTGATAATTCTCCAGCACCGCGATCAGACCGCGGCTGGTTGCGACGAGGGTACCGTTCAGCGTGTGCGCATACACCGATCCCTTCGCCTGCCTGATCCGGATCCCCAACCGGCGGGACTGGAAATCGGTGCAGTTGCTGCACGATTGCGTTTCCCCGAATTCGCCTCGACCCGGCATCCACGTCTCGAGGTCGTAGGTTTTGGCCGCTGGAACGCTCGTCTCGCCGCCGCAGAGTGCAACCACCCGGTGGTGCAGCCCCAGGCGCTGCAAGAAACGCTCTTCGATCGCCACGAGACGTTCGTGCTCGCTCCAAGACTGCTCCGGCGTGGTGAACGCAAACATCTCGAGCTTATCAAATTGATGCACCCGGTACAGACCTCGCACGTCGCGGCCATAGCTTCCGGCCTCACGTCGAAAGTTCCACGATATGCCAGCCAGGCGCAGCGGGAGCTGGTCCTCGTTGAATGTTTCATCCTTGTACATCCCAGCAAGTGTTTGCTCAGACGTGCCGATCAGCGCCAAATCCTCACCTTCGATGCGATAGACCTGCTGGCTGTCTAGCTGTGCACCGCCCCAGGCGCCGGTGATGATGTCCGGCCGCACCATGAAAGGCGTCACGACCGGCGTAAAGCCTTCGGCCATCAGCAGCTCGAGGCCGAATCTCATCAGCGCCTGCTCCAGCAGTACACCTGCGCCCTTTAGGTAGTAGAATCGCGAACCCGACACTTTCGAGCCCCGTTCCATGTCGATGATCCCGAGGCGGCTTCCGATGTCCACGTGGTCGACCGGTTGAAAGTCGAACTGCGGCTGCTTGCCCCAGTGGCGGAGCGGGACGTTCGCTGAAGCGTCGTTGCCAGGTGGAACGCTGTCGTGGGGGAGGTTAGGGAGTTCAAGCAGCGCGCGCTCCAGCTCTTCCTCCAGTCGTTTCAGTTCGGGCTCAAGCGTCTTGATGCGCGTGGAGACCTCGCGCATGTCGGCGATCAGGCGTTCGCGGGCTTCACCCGTGAGCTTTGTGATCTCCGCGGACGCCTTGTTCTGCTCTGCGCGCAGACGCTCGACCTCCTGCACCAGCTCTCGCCGGCGCCGGTCGCTGTCCAGCACGCGATCGACAGCCACTACATCGCGGAACTTCTTACGCACACCGGCGCGCACGAGATCTGGGTTATCGCGGATCAGCTTGAGGTCGAGCATGATGATTACACGTCAAAGATGATTCGCGCATGCCAGTAGCCGTTCTTGCCGATCTCCAACGCGTGATAGGTGGCCGCCTTCACATCCAGCCGGAACGCATGCCGCGTGCGGTCGACCGGCTCACCTGCGATCTCAGCCGTCAGTCTCGTGTCAGTCAACTCCAGAATATTGAAATCTGCCGGGATGAATCCATCGGCGTTTAGCACCACAAGAAGGTCGCTCAGCCAGTTGATCAACAAGCTTTCGCGATCATCGGCCTCCACCGTCATCGTCCGCCGCTCCGCCTTTCGTACCATCGCCCTGTCAATCAGAAAGTGCATCATGCCCGCAGCAGCATTCGCAAAGAGTTCCCCCAGTGAACGACCGTATGCGATGATGCCGACATCGGCAGTGTGTTCGATGACTTCGAACTTCTCCATAACCCCTGCAGTTAGGCTGGCGTTTGAACAGACGACTGAAGCATATCGAGGAACGTCCGTAAGGCTTTGCCCATACGCTTGTCGCGATGATAGACTACGCGGAACGATCGGCGGATTGATACATCGTTCATCGGGACCACGACGAGACGGCGTGCTGCCACTTCCGGGGCCACGGCGAGCGTGGAAAGGATCGTTACACCCAGGCCGGCGGCCACAGTCTCCTTGATCGCTTCATTGCTGCCCAGTTCCATGGCCGGCGACAGGACGACGCCGACGTCACGCAGCGCGGCCTCAGCGGCTTCTCGGGTACCCGACCCTCTCTCCCGCATGATCACGCGCTGGTCCCGCAGTGCCTTCGCCTGCACCGTCTGGGCCTGCGCAAGGTGATGTCCGGGCGGCACCACCAGCACGAGCTCATCTTCAAGCAGCGGCAGCACCTCGAGATTGTGAGAACTGACCTCCCACCCGACAATACCGACGTCGAGCTCGTTGCGCAGAATTTGCTCCTGAATGCGGCGGGTGTTGGCGATGTCCAGCGTCACGGTGACGTTCGGATACTTCTCTTGAAAAGCGCCAATGACTCGAGGTAACACATAGGTGCCGGGTGTGGTGCTGGCTCCGATCGTCAGCCGCCCTCGGTATTCGCCGGCGACCTCCGCCAGCGCCGAGTTGGCTTCCTCGACCAGGTTGAGAATCTGCCGCGCGTAGTCCTGGAGCACACGTCCGGCGTCAGTCAGGTAGATCCGCTTGCCGAGCTGCTCGAATAGATCCACCCCGAGAGATCGTTCAAGGTCGGCCACCTGGATACTGACCGACGGCTGGCTGATCCGAAGCTCTTCGGCCGCCCGTGAGAAACTTCCGAGCCGCGCGACAGTATAGAAGATTCGCAGTTGATGAAGGTTCACGTCGCAACACTTCGGACGTAGACGGAATCCCCCCTGCTCAAACAGAACAATTCACTATTCGCGTGCACCATTCACGGGAGGAGGTAAGGGTCGTGTCGGATCGAGAACGCATCAGGCTCACCTCGATGGTCGCCTGCGCGGGGTGAGCATCGAAACTGAGTCCTGAGGACCTGGCGCAGGTCCTGCGTCAGCTACCACAACCTAGCGACCCGAACCTTCTCGTGGGCACCAGCACCGTCGACGACGCGGCGGTGTACCGCCTGACCGACGAGCTGGCCCTCGTGCAGACCGTGGACGTGTTTACGCCGGTCGTGGACGATCCCTACCACTACGGGGCCATTTCCGCGGCAAATGCGCTCTCCGACATCTACGCGATGGGCGCTAAGCCGCTGCTCGCGCTGAACATTGTCGGCTTCCCCCGCGGGAAACTCCCGATGTCGGTGCTCGAGCAGATCCTACGCGGGGGGTCGGACAAGACAACTGAGGCAGGCGCCATTATCGCCGGCGGCCACAGCATTGATGATCCCGAACCTAAATATGGGCTGGCCGTGACGGGCGTCGTGCGCCCCGACCGGATAGTGAAGAACGTCGGAGCCCTCCCCGGAGACCAGCTCGTTCTCACGAAGCCGATTGGTATCGGGATCATCACAACCGGCATCAAGCAGGAGAAGACCTCAACAGCCGCCATCGACGAGGTTATTGCCGTCATGGAACGCCTGAACCGCGCTGCGTCGGAGGCGATGATCGAAGTCGGCGTGCACGCAGCGACTGATGTCACCGGGTTTGGCCTGCTCGGACACCTCCACGAGATGACCTCAGGCAGTCGCGTCACTGCGCGGATTTCGTTCGCCCGGGTGCCCGTTCTCGAGGAAGCACGGTCACTCGTGCGCCGCGGCGCCATCGCCGGCGGCACGTCACGAAACTACGAGTACTTACGTCCCCGTGTAACCTTTCTCGGCGTGGACGAATTCGACGAGATCATCCTCTGTGACGCCCAGACCTCAGGTGGATTGCTGATTGCGGTGGCTGCGGACCGGCTCGATGCGCTGACTGCGGCTCTCCACCAGCGGACGATCGAGCCCGCCCACATCGGCGCGATCACAGACGGTGGCGACGGCCGGATCGAGGTCGTTAGATAGGCGCCCGGCGATTACGTTTCTGAAACAAACTCCAGGGTGAGCGGGACCCGGCGGCTCAGCGTATCTCCCACCGGCGAGGAGCGCTCGCACCTCTCACGCAGATGGGTTAGCTGTTCAACCGTGGCCCCCGGAGCCCGCAGGCGGACCGTGCAGGACACGCCATCGTAACCCGCTCCCGGAGCGTCCTCGAACCCCCACAGAGTGCGGACGTTGAAGTGACCGTGTGCTTCGATCGACAGTTCTTCAATCTGAATTCCTAGCAGCGCTGCATGGAAGGTGATCACCTCGATGTCGCATGCTGCCAGGGCGGCAAGCACGCTCTGCATGGCGTTGAGCTCGCCGTCACCGCCGATGTGCGTGGCGATGTCGTTGAACTCAACGCGGGCGCGGCTTTCTCCAACCCATCGCGCGACCAACGTAGGATTCCGCTCCGTCAGTGAGGCATCCAGGGCGATCTGTTCCCTGCGCGTGCGCAGCTGCCCTACGTCGTAGCCATTGATCATTTCGTGGGTCTTGCCCTGACCGCTCATCATCACACCCCCGTGAGAGCATTATTCCGAACATCTGCAAAGCGGTCCTGTACACTTTCTGAAATGGGAGTGCTAAGGCGGGGTCTATTCGATAGATCTGGAACGCCGACGGCGGTGCGTTCGCGCGAAATAGTAGAGATGCTGCTGGGCATAGCCGGCCAGCGGGCCGAAACGCGTGCGCGCGAACGCCCGGATGCGGCGCTCAGACATACGGCGGCGAAAGTACCAGCGTTCCAGGGCCCGCTTCACCCAGACATCAACCGGGAACGCCTCCCCTTTCCCATAGGCAAAGAGCAACACGCAATCGGCAACCTTATCGCCGACGCCTGGAATTTCCAGCAGTCCCAGGCGGGCGTCGTCGTAGGGCAAACTGTCCAGCCCTCTGAGATCGACACTCCCATCCGCGACAAGCCTTCCCACGGTTCGCACATATCCCGCACGGTAGCCCAAGGCGCAGGTCCGTAGCTCCCGCAGGGTGGCCGAAGCTAGGCTCGCCGGATCGGGAAAGGCCCAAACATCAGGGGAGATCACCGCGCCGAATCGCCGGCACATCCGGTCCAACGTAAGTTCGATCTTAGGGATGTTATTGAACGCGGAAATGATAAAACTCACCAAGCATTCCCAGGGATCCTGGCGGAGGAGGGCGATCCCGCTCGTGTGAGGCAGGATCCTCCTGAGAACGCGGTCGCGGCACAACGCCTCCTCGATGGTGCCGAGAGGCTCATCCGCACCCAGGTAGCGCCCCAGCGCTTCCAGGTGGTGTGTTTCGTGCATTCCCTCGACCCGGATCCCGTCCGATCCTTGTGTGAGGGTGGTACGGTGACCCGCAAAAGTACCGTTCGCTGTTCCATGATGCCACCGCCACCGAAACGCTTGTCCGCAGGACAACGTCCGGTCGAGCCGGTACGGTGGTGAGACGGGAATGAGGGCTGCCATCAGAGCGCCAGTGGATCGGCCGCTGCAAAAATGAACTGCGACCACGTTTCCATCCGGTCGCGCAGCTGCAGCAGCTGCGCGCGGTCCACCAGGCCTCCAGACAGCGACTGCACCTCGCGAACCTCGACCGCAGGAGATTCAAGATCGATAACATGGACCAGACCGAAGTGCACCCGGCCGACTGGAATGGAGTCGTCGTTGATTGCACCGACAAGCCGTGGCTTCCACGCGCCCCTGATCACAAGTTCCTCGAGGAGTTCACGCCGCAGGCCGGCGTCGACGACGTCGACTGCTCCTTCCACGTCAGCTCGGTTGATGTGACCCCCGACGCCCACACTGAACTTCCCGTGAAGCCGGGTCTCGCCACCCTCTGCCGACCGCTGAAACGCGAAGACCTTTGAATCGTAACGGACGATCAGATAGGGAATGATCTGCTTCATTGAGGGATCGTGCTCCATCTCACTCCGTAGACGGAACTCCCCATAGGTGAGCACGCGCGAGCGATACTCCTGCACGCCGGACACTGTGAACCCATGCACCGAGTTGGGAAGCAACAGGTGACGCGGTACCACCAGGATATCTTCATCCATATTCGTGGGACGAATCACTCCGGCCGCATGCGCTGGCCCGATCCACTGGGAGACTCTCGATTGAGTGATTCGAACAGAGCGATCTGGTCTGGCAGGCCGAGAATCGTCACCTCATCGCCGGCCCGCAAGATGGTATCGGCCGTGGGGTCGAGGATCTCGGTGCCGTCTCCGCGGCGAACGGAGAGCACCCAGACGCCTGCCCGCTCGCGGAGCCTGGCCCGCCGGAGCGAGGCATCGTCGAAGCGTCCCCGCCCGATGAGTACAGTCTTCGTCTTCAGCAGATGCAGGTCGGCGGGAAGCATGGCAAACGAACTACCCAGGTATTCTACCTCGCGCTGCTGCTGCATGTAGTTCTTCAACTCTGAGTGCGGGATTCCCAGCGCCTCAAGGCTGTGGCGGATCAGCGTCTGAGCTGCCTCGAATTCTGGCTGAATCACTTCTGTTGCTCCCGCTTCGATGAGCGACACGCGTTGATCCGGGTGGCTGGACCGGGCGAGAATCGAGACATTGGGATTCAGCTCCCGGATCGCTCGTACCGCCTGCCGCGTGCGCTCAAAATCAGGGATGGCCACCACCGCCAGCCTGGCGCCGGCTGCTCCCGCGCTTCGCAACACTGGTTGACTCCCGGCGTCACCGAAGGTGGATGGAATCCCACGCTGCCGCAGGGCCTCGATGGTTGGAAAGTCGAGATCGATCACATTGTAGGCGACATTGAACGCTTCGAGTGCTTCACCGATCGTGCCGCCAACGCGCCCGAAGCCGCAGATCAGGACGCGATTAGGTTCCACCGTCTCGCGCAGAGGCACCTCAGAGGGTGCCGGTTCATCGATCAAGCGATGGGCCAGGTCAGCGAGGACCGTCGTGATCAGGATCGAGAGCAGCGAAGCCGCAAGCAGCGCATGATACGTCGTGTCGTTCAACACACCGGCCCCTCTCGCGACCTGTGCCAGCACAAAAGAGAACTCCCCGGTCTGCGCCATATGAATGCTGACGAGCGCAGCCGTGGGCCATTGGTAGCGGAAGAAACGCAACACCAGGGTCCGTACGCCGAACTTTCCTACAACGATGAGCCCGAGCAGGCCGAGCAGCAGTGGAAGGTTTTCGACAAGATCGGCCGGCCTGATCAGCGTCCCGAGCGACACGAAAAACAGCGCACCGAAGACATCCCGCATCGGCAGCAACCGCGCCAGAACCTCGTGTGTGAATTCCGATTCGCTGATGATGAGGCCGGCGAGGAATGCACCCAGCGCCAGCGATAGTCCAAGGCTGCTCGATAGTGCTGCAGTCCCGATCCCGATCGCCATCGCGACGAGCACGAACATCTCAGGATTGCGGCGGCGGGCCACGCGAGCCAGAGCCCTTGGGACAACCCGGTTGGCCAGGTAGAAGAATGGGACCAGAACCAGTGCCGCCCGGCCCAGCGCTACGCCGACTGAGCTCGCACGTCCGGACTCACTTCCTGCCAGCACAGGCAGGAGTACGATGAGGACCACGACGAGCAGGTCTTCCATAAGCAGCGTGCCGACCGCCAGCCTGGCATGTGGCGCGTTGATCTCGCCGCGGTCGAGCAGCAGTTTCGCCACAACCATCGTGCTGGCGACAGAGATCACGATTCCGGCGGCCGCGCCTTCGACCAGCCTCCAGCCGAATAGGACTCCAGACAGCGTGGTGAGCGCAACAATCAGCGCCATGGCCGCCGGCGCTCCTAACAGCACGGGAGCGCCGATGCGAGTCATCTCGTGCAGCGAGAACTCGATGCCGATCGAGAACATGAGGAGGACGACGCCGATCTGCGCAAAGAGCTCGAAGGTGGCCACATCCCGAATCGCGGGGCCCGGCGTGAAGGGACTGATCAACAGCCCGCCGATGATGTAGCCGACAAACAGGGGTTGGCGCGCAGCCTGGGCGAGCCAGCCGCCGGCCAGCGCAGCCACGAAGACCAGCGCGATGTCACGAAAGAACGTCGACTCAGCGCTCATGGATCTGGAAACCTAGAGCACGAAGAGGCCGACGAAGTACAGGACCAGCAGGGCCAGCCCCAGAGGGACGCCAAACCTCGCCCACATTCTGCTGCGGATCCTGAGCTTATTGGCGGAGATGATGTTGGGAATGTTCCCCGGTATAAGCATCCCACCGCTGATCAGGAGACCCATCAGCACCGCGCGAATCTGAAAGGCCGTCATTTGCGGGCTGATCTCAGCCGCTGCCAGCGTGGCGTTGTCAAGGATCGCCGACACCATGTTGATCCAGTAGAGAATCCTCGCGTCCAGGTTGATAATGAATCGGTCGATGACCGGTCTGAACCCTTCTCCCAGAAACGTCAGCGCCATAACAAAAAGATACACACGGAATGCTCGAACCACGACTGAGCGGTAGCTCTCCTCTTCCTTAGTCTCTGTCAGGGTGTCACCCGCATAACGCATAGGTTGGAAGGCTGCCCAAATCCCCATGAGAGCAACTCCCGGGATCACCCACGGTCCGAGGAGTCGCATCAGGTACCAGAAGTCCTGGCCGAGCTTCGCCGTGGCGATCGTCGAGAGCGGTTCGCCGATCGGTGTCAGCGCCGCGCCGAGTCCGATCGACATACACGCGATTACTACGAGCCGGGCCTCGTCCTCCTGGCTGAAGCGCAAGGCGCTAATCAATTCCACCAATACAAGTGATGCGATGATCGCCGTGATTACGCTGCTCAACAGTCCCAGTAGAACCACCACAATGAAGATGACGAATCGAAGCGGAACAACCAGTCGCAGCTTCACTAAACCCGGACCGACATAGCTGCGCCAACGTTTGAAGAGCAGCCCAGAAACCAGGACGGCAAGGGTAATCGCGATGGGGTGGGTGAGCGCTTCTCTGATGAGATGCCACGAGAGCACGCCCGCCACCAACGCCGACGCCAGACCCATAATAAAGAGGAAAACCTCAAGGTTCTGCTCCACTCGGTGGACGACCAGTGGTAATACGAGGACAAGGAGAAGAATGATCAGGTCAGCCGCGAGAACAAAGTCCACGACGCTGCTCATTTAGCTCAAAGGAGTCAATCCGGCTGGGCAAAGACTTGGGTCTGGACAACTGAAGCCGCGTCGTCCGTCTCGTATTCCTGACGGATGACAGCCACTTTCTGACGATCCAGGTGTGAGAGCAGAATCGGTAGGTCCGCAACAACGGGCAGCAAGGAAACCTGGTCCAGTTCGACCCAGGCCAGGTCACCTTCATCGGAAGCCGTCACGGCCTCGTGGGGCGCCTCCACCGAAAAGGTAAAGAGCAGCCACAGTTCGTCTGTGGACTTCACGCTGATGACCGACAGCGCACGAAGTTGCGGCTGGGAGATCGTAAGGCCGGTCTCCTCCTGAACTTCTCGTACGCAGGCTGTAAACGGATCTTCTCCCGGCTCAAGCTTCCCGCCGATCCCGTCCCACTGACCCGCGTGCGGGGCTTTGCGGCGGTGGATCAGTAGGACTCGGTTAACGGAGCGAATGAAGCAGAGGACTCGAGGCGAGATTACAATGGCCGCGGTTCTCCGACTGCATCAAGAGCCCGGCGCAGATCTCGCACAAACTGGCTCAGCCGTCCAAACCGGTCAGATGGAATCTCCAGAAGCGCGACGATTGCGCTGCCGACAATGACGCCGTCCGCGATCTCTGCGACTTCTCTAGCCTGCTCCGGAGTTGAGATACCGAATCCGACGCACACCGGGAGCGGGGTCCTGGCCTTGATCCTCTGCACAAGATCTCGAATGTCATCTGGGAGGCGATCGCGGACACCGGTCACACCGGTAAGCGAAACACAGTAGATGAACCCGCTAGCGCGTTCCGTGACGGCATCTATCCGCCCGCTGGTGCTGGTTGGAGCCAGCAAGAAAATGACATCGAGCCCGGAAGACCGGGCTGCGGCCATCAGTTCCTCAGACTCGTCGGGGGGGAGGTCGGGAATGACGACTCCGTCCACCCCGGCGGAGGTGGCTTCGCCGCAGAAGCGCGTCAGCCCGTACTGGAGGATTGGATTGTAATATGACAGGAGAACGATGGGCTGGTGGACGTCAGCCCGCGCCTTTCGAACCAACCCCAGAATATCGGCCAAGCTCACCCCGGCAGCAAGCGCCCGTTGCGCCGCCCGCTGATTCACAGGCCCATCGGCGATTGGGTCTGAGAACGGAACCCCAAGTTCGATGAGGTCTGCCCCTTCGCTCGAGAGCGCCTGAACAATCTTCAGGGACGTTTCGAGATCCGGATCACCCGCAACGACAAACGGAATCAGCGCGCTTCTGCGCTGAGACCTCAGCTTTCCGAATACTGCGGCGATTCTGCTCACGGAGCAAGCAACCGCGAGGCGTGCTGGACGTCTTTGTCGCCGCGGCCCGACAGGCCGAGGATGATGCTCTGATCTGCGCGGAAGGTGGGCGCGAGGATTCTCAGATAGGCGATCGCATGGGCAGGCTCGAGTGCAGGGATAATGCCCTCGGTGCGGGCCAGGAGGCGAAATCCCTCGAGCGCCTCCTGATCGGTCACACTGAAGTACTCGGCGCGGCCCGAATCCTTGAAATAACTGTGTTCGGGACCGACTCCGGGATAGTCCAATCCCGCGGACACCGAATGCGTCGCGTGTACCTGACCTCCTGAGTCCTGGAGCAGATATGAGTACGCGCCGTGCAGCACACCCGGCGCGCCCGCCACCAGCGTGGCTGCGTGCTGACCGCTACTGATCCCGTGCCCGCCGGCTTCCACTCCGACCATTCGAACGCCGGCATCATCTTTAAATGGATAGAACAGTCCCATGGCGTTGCTGCCACCGCCGACGCAGGCTACGAGACAGTCCGGGAGCCGGCCCGTCTCATGGAGAAACTGGGCTCGGGCCTCGCGTCCGATAATGGACTGCAAGTCCCGTACCATGGACGGATAGGGATGCGGACCCACGACCGATCCGATCACATAGAACGTCGTCCGCACGTTGGTGACCCAGTCACGCATGGCCTCGTTGATCGCATCCTTCAACGTCTTTGTGCCGCTTTCGACTGGGATCACGCTGGCGCCGAGCAGCCGCATCCGGAACACATTGAGTTCCTGGCGGGCCATGTCCTCGGTGCCCATGTACACGGCACATTCCAACCCGAACATCGCCGCCGCTGTGGCCGTCGCCACACCGTGCTGGCCGGCCCCAGTCTCAGCGATCACCCGCCGCTTCCCCATCCGATGGGCCAGGAGCACCTGGCCGAGCGTGTTATTGATCTTGTGCGCGCCGGTGTGGAGCAGATCTTCGCGCTTGATGTAAACCCTGGCGCCACCGAGCGTATCGGTCAGTCGACGTGCGTGATACAGGGGTGTAGGCCGCCCGCAATATTGCTCTAAGTAGTCAGAGAGCTCCGCCTGAAACTCCTGATCAGCCCCGTAGCGCTCGTAGGCTGTCTCCAATTCCTCGAGCGCAGGCATCAGAGTCTCGGGCACATAGCGGCCGCCATACTTTCCAAATCGACCTTTCTGCTGCACTTGCCTCACCCTTACTGTTGTCATTGCGAGCGCAGCGAAGCAATCTGAGATTGCTTCGTCGCTTACGCTCCTCGCAATGACAACCTTTCGTTTTGGTGGTCCCACTCTCGTACCCGCCGGATGAACTCACGGATCTTCGAGTGATCCTTGCGACCGTCTGTCTCAACGCCGCTGCTCACGTCCACACCAAAGGGTCTGACGCGGTCGAGCGCCTCCACGACATTCGTTGCATTCAACCCACCGGACAGGATGATCGGATGCGGGCCTCGGAGCTTGGCCGCTAAGTTCCAGTCGAACGGTCGACCTGTCCCCCCTAACGTCTCCGGGTCATAGGTATCGAGCAGCAACGCTGCCACCCGGTAGGGTTGAAGCGCACTCAGCGAATCCGCATCCCGGACGCGAATCGCTTTGACGACAGGCACGGACATCGCAGCGCAGTAGTCAGGTGTCTCGCTCCCGTGGAGCTGAACGGTATCGAGACCCGCCCTCGCCACGATCTCCTTGACCACTCCCCGGTCCTCATCGACGAACACACCGACCTTCGCGATGAATGGGGGCAGCGAAGACGTAATCTCGTGCGCCTGTTCAGCGGCGACCCGCCTGCGGCTTGGGGCGAAGATCAGTCCAATCGCGTTCGCGCCGGCTTCGGCGGCAACCCGCGCCGTATCGACATCTGAGATTCCACAGATCTTGATCCGCGTCAATGAAATACGCTGGCCGGGAAATGGTCCATTTTCATAGCGGTCCGTACCATGTGTAGCGTTTCCTCCGCGAGGCTGCGAGCCCGCTTACTGCCTTCAAGGAGGATCTCATCGGCGTCTCCAGCCAACTGCGCCACCGTTCGTCGCGTCCGGATCGGATCGAGAAACGCATTTAGTGCCTCAGCAAGCTTGCGCTTTACCTCGATGTCACCCACCCTGCCGGCCCGGTAGCGGCGTTTGAGATCTTCCACCTCGTCTTTGTTCGGATTAAACGCATCGTGGTAAGTGAAGACCGGATTGCCTTCGACCGTCCCTGGGTCGGTCGGATGTATCCTCTTTGGGTCTGTATACATGCTCATGACTTTCTTCGTCACTGTCTCAGGATCATCAGCCAAGAAGATCGCATTCCCCAACGATTTGCTCATCTTTGTTTGGCCGTCGGTTCCGGGTAAAGTTCCAATCTCACCAATAATCGTGTCGGGCTCAGGAAATACGGGGGCAAATTGCTCGTTGAATCTCCTCGCGATTTCGCGGGTCACCTCTAGATGGGACGCTTGATCCTTTCCAACCGGCACGACCTCTCCTCTGACTATCAAGATGTCGGCCGCCTGCAAGACTGGATAGCCCAACAGCCCCATAGACGGCTGCCGGATATGGAGATCTTTCATAACTTCCTTGAGCGTCGGGACCCTCTGGAGGCGTGGGACGGTGACGAGCATCGAGAAAATAAGCTGCAACACCGCCGTCTGCGGCACCAACGACTGAAGAACGATGGTCGACCGTTCCGGAGAGATTCCGACACTGAGATAATCCAAAACGATTTCTCTAATGTTCGTCTTGATCTCTGGAAGCTTATCAAACCCCGTTGTGAGCATGTGATAGTCTGCAATCAGGAAGAAGCATTCATACTCATCCTGTAGTTTCACGCGATTCTTGAGCGTACCCACGTAATGACCAAGGTGGAGTCGGCCCGTCGGACGATCCCCCGTGAGCAATCGGCCTTTCTTGTGAGGCTCTTGAGTCAGCTTGACAGTTTCCAGCAATTGGTCGGGCAGATCGGATACATGTGTCTTGGTTTGACTCATCTCGCACCTCTCAACTCTCTCAACTTGGCCGATGGATCAGGACTGGTCATGAGGCTGGTACCGATCAAGACCGCGTCGAGTCCCAACCGCTCCAGCTGCTCGATCTGGGTCCGTGTCTCAATTCCGCTCTCGCTGACGACGACAACTCCCGCGGGAATCATCGGCCGCAGGCGCGCCGTCGTCTCGAGGTCGACCTGCAGCGTCTGAAGATTCCGGTTGTTGATGCCCACAATGTCTGCCCCAACGTCGAGTGCCACCCCAACCTCGTCGGGCGTGTGCACCTCAACGAGCGCGTCGAGTTCGCGGCGGCGCGCATGATCGAGGAACCCGCGCAGTTTGGCGCCATCGAGAATGGCAGCAATCAACAGCACCGCCGATGCGCCGGCCGCTCTGGCCTCATCAATTTGATAGGAGTCGATGACGAACTCCTTGCACAGGACCGGCAGCCGGCTCGCCCGACTGACCGCAGAAAGCGCCTCCCACGACCCCTGAAAGTAGCGGGCGTCGGTCAGCACCGAGAGGGCGGCGGCGCCACCGGCCTGATATGCCGCTGCCAAAGCGAGCGGATCGACCGTGCTGCGGATGGTTCCCGCCGACGGCGAGGCGCCCTTAATCTCGGCGATGAACGCCAGCCCTGGACCCGCCAGCGCCTTGCGAAAAACCGGCGGCCGTGGGGCGCGTTCCACCTGCTCAGCTAACTTTCGTTGCGGCCGCGCAGCCATTCGAGCCGCAACTTCCTGCCGCTTGTAGGCCACAATCTCGTTCAGGATCATCAGGACACGGCCGCTCTGGTGTGGGTGCGCAGTGCCTCGAGTTTCTCGTACGCCGCACTCGACGCGATCGCGCGGCGGGCCAGCTCGACACCATCGCGCCAGTCATCCGCGATCTCTGCGGCCACCAGCGCCGCGGCGGCGTTGGCGAGCACGATATCCTGCCGCGGTCCCTTTTCTCCTCGAAGGACCGCCGTCGTAATGGCCGCGTTTTCCTCAGGCGTCCCTCCGCCGATGGCGTCCGCAGAACTCGTGCCAAGTCCAAAGTCATCCGGCGAGATTGTGTAGGTCCGTACGCTCCGGTTTCGCAACTCCGACACTTGAGTGGGACCCACGGTCGACACCTCATCGAGGCCGTCTAATCCGTGCACGACGAAGGCACGACGTGCTCCCATCTCGCCGAGCACTTCGGCCATCACGGGCGTGAGCGTCGGATCGTACGCTCCAACCACGAGATAGTTCGCATTTGCCGGGTTCGTCAGCGGACCGAGGATGTTGAACACCGTCCGAATGCCGATCTCTTTGCGCGGGCCGACGGCGTGCTTCATGGCTGCGTGATAAATCGGCGCAAACATGAACCCAATGCCGATGTCCTCAATTGACCGGCGGACCACGTCGGGCGGTACCTGAATGTTTACGCCGAGAGCTTCCAGCACATCCGCGGCGCCCGAGAGACGCGACACGGCGCGGTTGCCGTGCTTGGCGACATATCCTCCGGCCGCGGCGGCCACGAATGCAGTCGTCGTCGAGATGTTGAACGTGCTGAGGCGGTCCCCGCCGGTGCCGACAACGTCGATGAGGGTGTCGGCCTTCGGCGTGATGCGCTGAGCGCGTTCTCGCATGGCTCGGGCGAATCCGGCAATTTCCTCGACCGTTTCGCCTTTCATGCGCAACCCCGTGATGAGCGATGCGATCTGCGCCGGGGTAGCTTCCCCATCCATGACCTGGCCCATGGCGGTCCAGGCCTCCTCTTCAGTGAGGTCCCGTTTTTCGACAACCGCTTTGATCGCATCTTTGATCATGAGACTTTAGCAATGCGCAGGAAATTTCGCAGGACATCCTTCCCTGAAGACGTCAGCACCGACTCCGGATGAAACTGGACTCCCTCGATCGGCAGCTCCTTGTGTCTGAGACCCATGATCGTGCCGTCGGCCAGTTCTGCGGAAACCTCGAGGACCTTCGGCAGGGTCTCGCGCTCGACGATCAACGAATGGTACCGGGTACCGACGAGCGGACTTTCCACCCCCTCGTAGATTGTCCGGCCATCGTGGCGAATCTCGGAGGTTTTTCCGTGCACCGGTTCCCGCCCGCGAATGATGCGCCCGCCAAATGCAGCGCCGATGCATTGATGGCCAAGACAGACACCAAGAACCGGAACTTTGCCCGCCAGTGCGGCAATCAGCGGAGTTGAGATGCCGGCCTCGTTCGGCGTACAGGGTCCAGGCGAGATGACCACTGCATCCGGCTTCAAACCCACCACCGCCTCATGCGTCGTCTGGTCGTTCCGGAACACCCGCACATCGGCGACCATCTCGCCCAGATACTGGACCAGGTTGTACGTGAACGAGTCGTAGTTGTCGATCACGACGATCATGCGAGGACCCCCCGGCTATTCCGGGCCACTCTCTCGATGGCCCGCACCAGTGCCTTCGCTTTGTTCACTGTCTCCACGTACTCTCTCTCGGGAACCGAATCAGCAACGATCCCGGCTCCGGCCTGCATATACGCGCGGTCGCCACTCACCACGATCGTGCGGATCGTAATCGCGGTATCCATGTTGCCGGAGAACCCCAGATAGCCAACTGCGCCAGCGTACGGACCCCGGGCGACCGGCTCCAGCTCGTCGATAATCTCCATCGCGCGGACCTTGGGAGCGCCGGTCACCGTGCCGGCCGGGAAGCAGGCGCGCAGCACGTCGACCGCATCCAGCCCCTTCCGCAGTTTCCCTCGTACGTCGGAGACAATGTGCATGACATGTGAGAACCGCTCCACGTTCATCAACTCGGTTACGCGCATGGTGCCGTACTCGCAGACGCGTCCGAGGTCGTTCCGGCCGAGATCCACCAGCATCACGTGCTCGGCGCGCTCCTTCTCGTCGGCCAGCAGCTGCGCTTCCATGGTCAGGTCATCCGCTTCGGTCGCGCCTCTCGGCCGCGTCCCTGCCAACGGTCGTGTTTCCACCACGTCATCCTCCAGCCGGACCAGCAGCTCCGGTGACGAGCCGATGATCTTCACCGCATCAAAATCGAGAAAGAACATATATGGTGACGGGTTCACCGTTCGCAGCGCCCTATAGATGTCCAGCGCGTCCACGCCGTCGAGCCCCATCGAGAATCGCCGCGACAGCACGGCCTGAAAGATGTCGCCGGCGCGGATGTACTCCTTGGCACGGTCCACCGCCGCCAGGAAGTCCGCGACAGGCATGTCGGTATCCATGATGGGCTGGATCCTGCCGGCTCCAATGGGTGCCGTCAGCGGCGCACGCAGGCGTTCGTAGAGCCGCTCCACTTTCTCCACCGCCTGCTTGTACGCCGACCCACCATCAGCATCCACCAGCGCATTGGCGACAATCTTCATCGTGTGCCGCACGTGGTCGAATATCACGACGGTGTCGGCAATCACCAGGTAGCATGTGGGGAGTCCAAGATCGTCCCGCGGGCGGTTCGGGAGCCGCTCCCATGAGCGCACGAGGTCATAGCCGAAATATCCCACCGCTCCACCGGAGAAGCGCGGCAGTGATGGATCGGCGACGACGCGGTTCCGGCCCAGGATCTCCCGCGTCACCTGCAGCACGTCGGCCGTCGCGGTCTCAACGACGCCGTCATGCGCGACTTCGACCATATCGCCTTGCGATTTGATGGTGATCACGGGGCCACTGCCGATGAACGAGTAGCGGCCGATCCGCTCTCCGCCCTCCACGCTCTCGAGGAGAAACGCGTTGCCGTCCCCGCGCAGCTTCAGAAATGCTGAGATCGGGGTCTCGAGGTCGGCCGGGAGCTCAGAGGAGACCGGTACGAGGTTGCCGCTTCGCGTACGGCTCAGAAATTCTGTTTTGCTCGGCGCGATATCCAGGATCCCCATGTCAGTCCCCGCCCTTTGTGCGCCGTTGCGCCTGTGCCAGGATTTCTCGCAGTGCATCCTCACGACCAAGTGCATCTTCGATCTGATCGAGCTGCCCGCGCAGCCGTGCCAGCGCCCTGCGAATCGCGTCACGGTTCGCCGAGCAAATTTGTGTCCACAACTCCAACGGGCTGGCCGCAAGGCGCGCCAGCCCCGCGAATCCTGGTCCCTGTAGCTCGAGCGCCTGATCAGACGCCGCGGTGACCGCGGCCACCGCGAGCAGGTAGGACAGATGGCTGACCTGCGCCACAAGATCGTCGTGGTCCTCTGGAGTCAAGATGACCGGCCGCATCCCGATCCCTCGTGCGAATGCCGATACCATTTCGACTGACTCGTCATCGCTTACGGCGGTCGGCGTGACGATGAACGGTCGCCCGGTGAGCAGGTCGGGGTCCGCGGCCTGAGCTCCCTGCCGTTCCGATCCGGCCATGGGGTGACCGCCGACGTACCGGATCATCCGCGGCAGACGTTGCTCCACCGCTCGTACGATTTCTGTCTTGATGCTCGCCACGTCTGTGAGCACGCCACCGGGGGACAACATCGCAGCGGCAGACACGACCGCCTCGGGCACGGCCCTCGGCGGGACGGCCACGACAACCAGATCTGCGCCCTTGAGCGTCTCGTACGACGTGCTTCCTTTGTCAAACGCTCCCCGCGCCTTCGCTGCCTCCACTGCCGAATGATCCCGATCCATGGCGAAGATACGGTCCGCAGCGCGGCGCTGGCGGATCGCCAGGGCGATTGATGTTCCCATGAGTCCGAGCCCGACTATGCCGACCGTCTCAATCCGCCCCACAAGAGTCTCCGTGTCACGTGCGAATGGTTGCCGGCGACTGCACGCGCCGGCCCAGTGCTCCTGCCAGCGGTGTGATCTCCGACATCAACTGTGTGAAGTGCTGCGGTGTCAATTGCTGCGGCCCGTCGCTCAAGGCCTTATCGGGTTCTGGATGGACCTCGATGATGAGCCCGTCGACGCCAGCCGCAACACTCGCCTTCGCCATTGGTCCGACATACTTCCACTTGCCGGTCGCCTGGCTTGGATCCACAACGACCGGGAGATGGGAGAGTCCCTTGAGCACCGGGACAGCCGAGAGATCGAGCAGGAACCGCGTCTGGTCGTCGAAACCGCGCAGGCCGCGCTCACATAGAACTACATTGTAGTTGCCTTCGCTCATGACGTACTCAGCCGCAAGCAGCAGCTCCTGGATCGTCGCGCTGGGACCGCGCTTGAGCAGCAAGGGGTGTTTCGAACGGCCGACTTCGCGCAAGAGCGTGTAGTTTTGCATGTTGCGCGCGCCGATCTGCACCATATCCGCGTATTTGATCACGAGCATCAACTGGTCTGCGTCCATTGCCTCTGTGACGACGGGAAGGCCGGTTTCCGCCCGGGCTTCGGCCAGATAGCGCAGCCCTTCCTCTTCGAGACCTTGAAACGAGTAGGGGGAGGTACGTGGCTTGAACGCGCCACCGCGCAACATCGCGGCGCCGGCGGCTTTCACCGCGCGGGCCGCCTGCAGGATCTGCTCCCGGCTCTCCACCGAGCACGGACCCGCCATGACCACGATGGACCCGTCACCGATCCGCACGCCCTGCACGTCGACAACGGTGTCGTGCGGGCGAAACTCCCGCCCGACCAGCTTGAAGGGCTGCAGGATGAGTACGATCCGCTCAACCCCGGCCGACGCTTCGAGTGATTGCCGGAGCAGCTCCTTGGTATGGCTGTCGCCCACAACACCAATGATGGTGCGCTCGACACCGGCGGAGAGGTGGCTCCCCAGCCCGGCGTCCTGAATTTTCTTCACGACCACGTTGATCTGTTCGCGCGTCGCGTGCGGACCCATAACCACAATCATCTCGAGTCCTCCAGTGCTAAAAAGCTCCAGAAAAAGCAAACACCTCTCACCCCATCAAGGGGCGAGAGGTGTACGACACTCCCGCGGTGCCACCCGGCTTCCGGTTCTTTGACCGGCGCTCGTTTCTCTCTCCGAAGATTACGGCGGAGAATTCCGGCGCAGCCTACGTATCGGTGCGCGCCTCCCGGGTCCATTCGCCGCTCATCAGCTGCCGTGTCCCACTCTACTCACGGCTCTCTCGAAGCATATCGAGCGGGTACTCATCCCGATCATCGGCCGTATGCAGTTTTGTAAGTACCGATTATAGCATACGCGTCAAGACGCGCCCCCCTGCTCAAGACCCGCGCTGACTTTGATGCGGGCCAACCGCGCCTGCCCGATGTACACATCGTCTGTCGTCGCGCGGTGAGCAGCGTACCGGACCTTTACATAGATCTCCGTCAGCGCGTCGACGTCGCTCTCGTGCTCAGGAACCCGTTGCGCGAGCCGGGGACGGTACTCATACGGTGTCTCGTACCCAAGTCGAGGGATGTCCAGGAACGCGCCAACACGCAGCAGCTCGCGGTACAGCGCGCGGATCGCGCCGACAGCCGGCTCCTCATAGGACCGCGCCGGACTCCGCCACCGGTTCATCAATGACCGCCACATCCCTCCGAATCCGGCAAACACAGCCTCGGCTGACCAGACGGATTCTCGCTCATCTTCATCACGCTTCCTGGAGCGGCGCCGCGCGCGCACAACCGCAATCGCGACGAGCAACAGGAGGAGGAGGATGACCACAAGGACCATTCCCCAGCGCGCTCCGCTGACGACCTGGGGCGGCAGACTTCTAAACAGTTCGGCGAATGACGGAGGCGTCGCCTCAGGAAGGGTCGATCGGACTCGACGGAAGGGCAGCTGAGAGAAGACAAACAAAATCGCCCTCGCAATGACGAGCGCGACGGCAAACACAAGATAGAAGATGAACTCTACAACCGGTTCAAGCGGTCGAAGCACCGCCAGCACAATGGGTCGGAACTCGACGCCCACGACGCCGGAGATGGAGAGGGCCAGCGACAGAATCACTCCCACGACCCCAATGAGTAAGAGAATCCAGTGCCGGTTTGTCGCCAGGGCCTGCTCCTCATCTGCCTGCGTCTCCTGCCAGATGCTGATCAGCCGCGCGACCGCGAGGGACGTCAGCCCGAGAGAAAAGAAGACCAGCAGGTAGACGGGTGCGGTCAGAATGAGCCCCCCGGTGCGCCCGTACAAGGCATACAACAGCACAAAGAATATGCTCCAGGCCACACCGCGGCGGTACTGGCGGTCGATCTCAAAGTGATTGAACTCGCGCTCCCCGAGTACAATGCCCCGCCACCACAACAGCGCGACAAGGAGCGCCCCCAGGACGGGCGGCGCGAACGCTGGAAGCGCATCGTGTGCCGCGCGAAGCAGCGACCCGATCCAGCGCAGGTCCCAGGCCGCCACCAGAGGGTAATACGTGCGTTTGACCGCCAGGAGTCCGGCGCCCAGACCTACGACCGCCACAACGGCCCGCGCGGTGGGGATCGGCCAAGACCGTGCTAGCGCCCAACGTACCGTGATGAACCCCGCCAGCAAGAGGCCAAACGTGATCCACGGTCCAAGCAGCGCCCCGGCTGCGCCGCCGTAGAACGCGCCGCTGAGCAGCAGCAGCCAGGGATACAGCCAGCAGAACTCGAGGAACACGCTGACGAGGGGCAGCGCCGACTTGATTGCGCTATAGGGGGGACGCGTGCTCATGTCGCGCGCTCCGTCAGGTCGATCTCCTCGAGCGCATGCCAGGCTCGGGTGGTCGCGACGCGATAATTCTGAACGCCGGCTACTTCCTCGGCCTCTTCCCCGACCAGTACGAGCACGACCGTATGTCCGCCGTCGCGCAGCCGAAGGATGCCCGCGTGGAGCGGCTCGTCCGTGACGGCGGTGATAACCACCGCCGTCGTCCCCCAGGGCAGATCGCGGGCCTCGAGTTGCATGAGGTCCCCGATGGGCATCACCGGCGTTGGAAAGACCTTTGCGAGGGACTCGAGCATGCCCGCGAGATGCTCGCTGCCAGTCGCGGGAAGCAGCCGGACCCATCGCAGTCCCTGTGGCAGATATCCGTTGGCGTAGAGGCCGGTCAGGTAACCGGCTTCAATCGCCCAATTTGTCACCGACGCTGCTGTCAGAATGACCATCTCTAACACCGACCGGACAAACCCGCGGTACTCCGCGTAACGGCCGAGCGTGTCCATATTAAGGAAGACGGCGATGCGGTGGCTTGTCGTCGGCTCGTACTGCTTGGAGCGCAGCGACTGCGTACGTGCCGTCGCTTTCCAGTGAATGCGGCGGAGTGGGTCACCGGGCAGGTAGTCGCGGGCGCCGACGATACGAGTGGGATCTTCGAATGTAAGGCGGTGGGAGCGGGCATCGCCAATCGGATGTAAGGCGGGCAGGCCCAGCACCGATAACGGCACGACACGGGGATAGACGAGGAGATGATCCACGCGGTCGATGTCGGATCCGCGAATGGTCACCCCGAACACGTCGCCCGAACGCAGCCGGGCGGGGCCGAGAGCAAAATACCCGCGAGCAGTGCAGCGCATCGTCACGTGACGGCGAACCCGCTCGTACCATCTCAGGCTGAAGAGATGCACGAGATGATGTCGGCGCTGGCGGAGACTGGGGATCACGCGGCCGCGTAACGGCACGAGCTCCTGTGGGAGCTCATCCATTACCTCGAGCCACGCCAGAGGCAGCAGCTTGCGATTGGTAACTTCGAGTGTGAATGTGATGGTCTCTCCGTAAAACGCACGCCGCGGGGTGAAGATGCGCCGGTACTCGACTTTCCACAGGCAATACCGGTCCCACAGATAAGACGCACCGGCGCTGAAGAGGACAATGGCGCCAAGCACAAACCCGAGCGGGCGGCGCGTGATGAGGCCGAGGAGCACCAGGACCCAGCCGACAATCAGCCAGCCCTGCGAGTACATTACTTAACCCGGCACCAAGCTAAATTCCCCCGGCCTCGGCCTCGCTCGGCCTCTGTGCGCCGCCGGCCTGCTCCGCAGGCTACACAGGTGGGCGCCACCTTCTAGCGCACTTTACGCCTTGGTAGATGCTTCTTGCTTCGGGAGCGTCGCGCGCCCTTCGACTCGCGTTGCTCGCTCAGGGCATTCGACTCGGCGGGGCCGGAGGCCATGAGCGAGCCCGCGTGCGGGCGAGTCGAATGGGAGCGCGATGTAGTGGAGATCGGCTCGACGGATTGGGTCTTTAGCCACTTTCGGATGTGCGATCTGGCTCGGCTGTATCGGGAGATCAGGTTGAGGGCGACGATGTCGGAGACGACGCCGGTGTGATCTCGCAGCGCGCGCATCACGCCCTTGAACGACTCCCGGAATTCTTCCACGACATCGTCCAGCGGGCGCCGTCGAAGCCGGCGGAATGTCTCTGGATCGAGCAGATCATCGTCATCTTTCCCTCCGGTCGAGGTCAGCCGGCGGCCAGGCGCGCGCAGCCACGCCAGCAATCCCCGTTCCCATGAGACCAGCCAGGCGAGGGTCTCTTTGACCGACCAGTCATTCATGACGCCCGTCTGCGTGAACTGCGCTCGCGAGAGTTTGAAGGCGCTCGTGCCGGACTTGAAGAGGTAGCGCTCGAGTTGCCTGCGCTCACGCTCCAGCAGCGCGATTGGTGACGTCGCGCCAGCTGGGGGCACTTTGCGTTTCTTATTCTGCTTCAACGGGGGCAGGAACGGACTTCAGAATTTCTTGTGCGACCTCGCGTGCGCCGCGATCTCGCAGCCGCGCCTGTGAGGTGGTGATGAGACGGTGCGGAACGATGTACGGGACAAGGACTTTGACATCGTCGGGCAAGGCGAAGGCCCGGCCCCGAATCGCCGCCAGCGCCTGCGCTGATCGGTGAAGCCCAAGGCTGGCACGCGGGCTGGCACCCAGCTCGATCTCGGGATGGGCACGGGTGGCGCGGGTGATCTCAACAATGTAGCTTTCGACGGCAGGGCTAACGTGGATCTCTCTCACCGCTCGCTGCACCTGCGCGACTTCGTCTGCCGTCGTCACCGCTTCCAGATGCTCGAGCGGATTTGTCGCGCGGAACCGCCGGAGAATTTCCGCTTCGTCGCCGGCGTCCGGGTAACCAACGGGCAGCTGCATGAGGAACCGGTCGAGCTGGGCTTCAGGCAACGGGAACGTACCCTGCAGCTCGACGGGATTCTGCGTCGCCATGACCATGAAGGGCCGACCAAGAGGCACGGTACCTGTTTCGAGCGTCACCTGGCGCTCCTCCATGCACTCCAGCAGGGCCGCCTGTGTGCGCGGTGTGGCGCGGTTGATCTCGTCCGCCAGGAGAATGTTCGTGAAGACAGGGCCAGGACGGAATTCGAACTCCTGTGTCTTCTGATTGAAGTAATGAATCCCGGTCACATCGGCGGGCAGCAGGTCCGGTGTGCATTGCAGCCGGCGGAACGTGCAGCCCAGGGACCTCGACATGGCTTTGGCCAGCATGGTCTTCCCGATGCCCGGCACGTCCTCGATGAGGAGGTGCCCATCGGCGAGCAACGCAACGAGCGCAAGATCGATCACGTCGCTCTTCCCCACGAGCACGCGCTCAATGTTGTCGCGAATGCGCTGGGCCAGATCGGCGACTGCTGCCGGCGAGCTCACGCTGACCTCTTACCCAACGCCGCCACGGCGGGACTTCCCGCAACCGCCTGCAGCGTTTCAACGAATCCAGGAAAGGATACATCGATGGTCTCTGCGCCGGAGACCGTCACTGGGCCCTGCGCCAGCAGGCCCGCGACGGCAAATGCCATCGCGATCCGGTGATCGCCCCCTGCCTCGACGCGGCCACCCCGCAGCCGGCCGCCTCGAATCACCATCCCGTCAGGTCGCTCGGTGACATCCGCTCCCAGAACCCGCAGCCCTACCGCAAGTGTCTTGATGCGGTCTGACTCTTTGACCCGGAGTTCTGCGGCATCGGTAATCACGGTCTCGCCGTCCGCGACAGCCGCGATCACCGCGAGAACCGGAATTTCGTCAATGACGCTGGAAGCCGCAGACCCTCCGATCCGGGTGCCTTGCAGCCTGAGGCCTCGCACCGTTACCGTGCCAATGGGCTCGCCGGAACGATCGGCCCGTCCACCTATCTCGCTGCCGGCGCCCATGGATGCCAGCACATCCAGAAACCCGGTGCGCGTGGGATTGATGCCGACATCGTCCACCGTGATCGAAGATCCCTGGCGCGCGGCTGCAGCGGCGAGCAGGAACGCAGCCGACGAGATGTCACCAGGCACCGTGACATTTCTAGAAGATAGCGTCGATGGGGTCACCGTGATGCGGCTTCCGACGCGCTGAATGCGACATCCAAAACCTTCCAGCATCCGCTCGGTGTGGTCCCGCGTGACCACGTGCTCGACCACCGTCGTGTCGCCTTCTGCGTAGAGTCCGGCCAGCAGCACCGCCGATTTCACCTGAGCGCTTGCGACCGGCAGTGTGTACGTGATACCCCGCAGCTTACCGCCGGCAATGCGCAGCGGTGGAAAGCGTTCACCTCCCAGCGCGTGGACCTGAGCGCCCATCCGCGCGAGGGGCTCTATGATCCTGTCCATCGGCCTTGATCGCAGTGAGGCATCACCGGTGAGGTCGGCGACAAACGGCTGCCCTGCGAGGATTCCGGCAAGCAACCGCATGGTCGTTCCTGAATTGCCCGCGTCCAGCGGCGCGGCGGGCGCGCGCAACCGGGGACCACTGCCATGCACCACGATACCGTCGGGAGTTTCTTCGATGGTCACGCCGAGCGCCCGCAGACACTGAAGCGTGCTCAGGCAATCGCCGGCGCGAAGAAAACCGTGGATGGTGGTTGGCCCGTTCGCGATCGCCCCCAGCATCGCGGCGCGGTGCGAAATAGACTTGTCCCCGGGCACACGGAAACGCCCCTGTAGACGATCAACCGGATTAACGGTAAGTTCCATCGTGCCCGCGTGACCTTGTTACCGCGTTACCGCGTTGCCGTGTTTTCAAATCTGGCCGCAGTGACTCGGCGCGATTGAGATAGACGTGCACGACTTCTTCCTGGGATCGCGCGCTGTTCCACAACATCAGCACGCGGATACACATCGGCAGACCCTCCGGGACTGCCATCTCTGTGGCCGACATCAGGGGGACGGAGTGCCAGCTCAGTTGCCGCGCGGCTTCTGCGGGGAATGCTGCGGTGAGATCGGATGTGCATGTGAAGAGGACCGCCGCGAGTTCATCCGGCTCGACGTTGTTGTCCGATGCCATCCTTGCCAGCAGCTCGCGCGTCGCAGCCAGGATCGCCTGGCCCGTATTGCTCTCGACGCTGGTCGCGCCGCGGATGCCGCGGATGTGCACCGACTTAACCCGGCACCAAGCTAAATTCCCCCGGCCTCGCTGCAGCTCGGCCTCTGTGCGCCGCCGACGAACCCCGACAGAACATTGGGGGGCGCCACCTGATAGACAATCACCGCCGGCCGGACTTTCGCCTTTTGACTGCACGACCGCGCGCGCCATCGCCAGTGGCAATCGGTGACGCACCGCGTTCCCGCGCTCCCGCGTTGCCGGGTTCCCGTTCTTTCGTAAGATCGATCGCCGCCCGCAGGCCGAGGAGGAAGCTGTTCACGCCAAATCCATAGACGACACCTTTGCAGGCCGGGGCCAGAACGAGATTCGACCTGAACTCCCCGCGCGCGACCACGTTGGTCATATGCACCTCGATGACGGGGATCGTGATCGCAGCGATGGCATCGCGGAGTGCGTAACTGTAGTGTGAGAGCGCGCCGGCGTTTAGCACGACCGCATCGACCTTTTTTCGCGACTGCTGCAGCCGGTCGATGATCGCGCCTTCAGTATTCGACTGATAGAACTCAACCTGAACACCCTCACGCTGCGCCAGGCTGCTGAGGCGCTCGTTGATCGCCTGCATGGTGTCGTGTCCGTAGACGTGCGGCTCCCGCTCACCGAGCAGGTTGAGGTTTGGCCCGTAGACGACGAGCACCCGAGGCACGGCTCAGCACCTCCTGGAGGAGCGCGTTTGGCACTTCCTGTTCGCGCCGTACCTCACCGATGCCTACCAGCAGCGGCGCGCGCAGCACGCCGTTCAATCGTTTCTTGTCCAGCGCCAGCGCGCGCCAGAGCGCGCGTGTGTTGACACCGCGGAGCGCCACCGGCAGGCCGGCGCGCGCCAGGAGACCATTCTGCCGCTCGACCGTTCCAGAATCCGTCGCGCCCAACCGCTGCGCGAGCTCCCCCTCGAGCGCCATGCCAATGGCGATGGCCTCGCCGTGGGTCAACCGTCCTCGACGGGTCGCCACCTCGACGGCGTGGCCGATGGTGTGCCCATAGTTCAGAATGCGTCGCTCACTCACTTCCAATTCGTCCGCTTCGACGACGCGGGCCTTGAACGCCGCGCAGCGCGCAACCACCTCGATCAGAGGTTCGGTTTCGCGTCTGCGGATGGCGGACAGATGCTGCTCCAGATACTCGAACAAGACCGCGTCTCCGATCACGGCGGTCTTGATGATTTCCGCCAGTCCGCTCCTGAGTTCGCGGTCCGGAAGCGTGGCAAGGAGACCGACATCGGCAACAACAGTGCGAGGTTGATAAAATGCACCAACGAGATTCTTGATTCCGGCGTGATTGACACCGGTCTTGCCCCCAATGCTACTGTCCACCATGGCGAGCAATGTCGTGGGAGCCTGAACAAACCGGACGCCTCGCATGTATGTCGCCGCGACGAAGCCGGCAAGATCCCCCACCACCCCACCGCCAAGCGCCAAGACCGTGCTGTGCCGGTCGAACCGCTCTCGAGCCAGGCGCGTCAGAATGCGCGCGGCGACGACGAGACTCTTGGACTCCTCGCCCGCCGGGACCTCAACCGTCGTGACATCGTAGTCCCAGCCTCGCAGACCCGTCACGAGGTGCTGACCGACACCTCGCAGGACGGCGCGATGGGTTACGACCGCCACCTTCTTGCCGGCTCTGAGCGCGTCGAGATCAAGGGGAAGCAGCGGCAGGATCCCATCACCGACGTAGACGGGATAGGAGCGGCCCTCCAACCGGACCGCAACCACACGCCGCTCGCGCTTGCCCATGAATGAGACGATGGCCTCCACGATCTTGGCAGGGGATCCCTGGGATACGTCGATCAGGAGGTCGGCGTCGCGGTATAACGGCCGGCGTTGATCCAGCAGCCTAGCGACGGCGTTACTCTGGACATGTCCACCCAGGAGCGGGCGGTTTTTCCCATTGTTCAACCGCTGTTGCAGCACGTCCGCAGTCGCTGTCAGCGAAACGACCCAGCCGTGGCGCCGGAGGTGCATCATGTTCTCGGGACGCAGGACAGCACCGCCGCCGGTCGCGACGACGGTATCCCGCCGCCCTGCCAGCTCGGCGATGACCCGCGCTTCGCTCTCGCGGAAATAGTGCTCGCCGCGGCGTGCAAAGATCTGCGCAATCGTCGCCCGCTCCCTTGCCTCCACCCGGCGGTCCGTATCGATGAACGTCCACCCCAAGCGTCGCGCAAGGAGCTTGCCGACCGCGCTCTTCCCCGTACCCATGAATCCAATGAGAACGATGTTGCGCATCCGGTTCACATTTCCGCGAGCCGCCGCTTGTACGCATCATACGCGACTCTCATATCAGACAACGCGTCGGCCCCGAACTTCTCCAGAAAAGCATCGGCAACAACATATGCGACCATTGCCTCACCAACGACGCCGGCCGCCGGGACCGCGCAAACGTCACTGCGCACCACGGCGCCCTTGATCGGCTCCTTGGTGGCGATGTCCACGGACTGGAGCGGTGCCATGAGGGTGGAAAGCGGTTTCATTGCGCCGCGGATGACCAGTGGGCCGCCGGTGGTCACGCCGCCTTCGGTCCCGCCAGCGCGATTCGTGTCGCGGTGGAACCCTTGACCTCGCTCGTACATGATCTCATCGTGCGCTTGCAGGCCGGACGAACGCGCTAGGTCAAACCCCGGCCCGATTTCCACACCCTTGATGGCAGGAATCGACATCACAGCCTGCGCGAGCCTGGCATCGAGCTTACGGTCCCAGTGCACGTAGCTCCCTAGGCCCGGCGGGACGCCGAGCGCGACCACCTCGAAGACGCCGCCCAGGGTGTCCCCGCGCTTCTTCGCGTCCTCGATGGCGGTCCGCATTTGCTCATCGGCTTCTGCGTCCACGCAGCGCAGCTCAGACGCCTCAGCGATGTCGGGGATCTCCTCCCACCGCTGCGGCCGGTTTCGCACGCCGATACCACCGATCTCGATGACGTGACTGAAGATCGTGACCCCGAACTCGCCGAGCAAACGCCTGCACACCGCGCCGACGGCAACCCGGGCGGCCGTCTCCCGGGCGCTCGCTCGCTCCAGTGCCCGGCGCACATCTGTCAAACCGTACTTCATCGCGCCGACGAGATCTGCGTGGCCCGGTCGAGGGCGGGTAAGCGGAGGCTCGTTCTCACGGACATCACGGTTCTCGATCCGCAGGGCCAGTGGGCCCCCGATCGTCTGGCCTCCCATGAGTCCGGACACAATTTCCACCCGGTCCGCTTCCAGCTTCATCCGGACGCTCCGGCCGTAACCTGCCTGGCGCCGCGCCATCTGCGGGTGGATGTCTTCCTCACTCAATGGCAGACCTGCGGGAAGTCCTTCGAGCACGGCGGTAAGGGCCTTGCCGTGCGACTCGCCCGCGGTCAGGAATCTCAATACCAGATTGATCCCTCCACTACTGCTGGAAAGCTGGAGAGCTGAAAAGCTGGAAAGCAACCCCAAATGTCTTTTCTTCTGCTTTTCAGCTCTTCAGCTTCCCAGCTTTTCAGCTCTGCCCCAGTGCCTGCCGCATGATCTCGATGGGAGCAGGCCGGCCGGTCCACAGTTCAAAGCTTTTTGCACCCTGGTAGAGCAACATCGACAGCCCACTCACGACTGTCGCACCGGCATCGCGTGCAGCGTTGAGCAGGTCAGTCCATCTCGGAGTGTACACCATATCATGCACGACCATGCTCGGACGCAAACAGCGCACGAGTGTCGCAAGCCATTCCTCGCGACCGCCGCTCCCGCCCATCGCGGCAGACATCGTGGCCGTCGTCGTGTGAATCACGACCTCCGCGCCCTCCATGCTTCTCTCGACGGTATCCGCAGCGAGATCACCCGCGTCAACCCGGCACTGCGGAAAGTCCCGCGACACCATTTCTGCCAAACCGCGGGCGCGGGAAACCGTGCGGTTGAGGACCATCAATTGCGAGGCCGCCGCTCCTGCCAGGGCAAACGCGGCAGCCCGCCCGCCGCCCCCCGTCCCTATCACCAGACAGCGCCTACCCTTGATCGCGGCGCCGCCGTCCTTGGTCAGAGCGTCAATAAGGCCCACCGCGTCGGTGTTGAATCCCTGCAGGCGCCCATCGGCCACGCGGATGGTGTTGATTGCGCCGATCCGCCGAGCAACGGGATCCAGTTCGTCGACAAAAGCGACGGTCGTCTCCTTGTGGGGGATGGTGACGTTTGCGCCGACCATCCCGAGCGCCGTTAGACCCCGCAACGCGTATGGAAGCGCGTCGGCGCGGACGCGAAATGCCATATAGCGCCAGTTGAGCCCGACGGCGTCAAACGCAGCATTGTGCATGCGGGGAGAAAGTGAATGGGCAACAGGATCTCCGAGGATGCCAACCACACGCGTCTGCGCGTTCGGCGTCAGCATTGAACGCAATTATACTTCGACTTAACCCGGCACCAAGCAAAATTCCCCCGGCCTCGACCTCGCTCGGCCTCTGTGCGCCGTTGGCCATCTCCGCTGGTGATACGGTGGACGCCACCTTACACTAAATAGGTCATGTCGGTTACGCGGCGGCGGTTGCTGTACGGCGTGGGGAGTTTCGGCAGCAGCCTTCTCCAGCAGACCGTGCTGCTCTGGATCTTCTTCTATTACGCACCGCCCGCCGGGCAGGGGCTGCCCACGCGTGTCCCGGCCTCATTGATGGGTCTGGCGATGGCGATCGGCCGGCTCGTCGATGCCATCGCAGATCCTCCGGTTGCGTATCTCAGCGACCGGCTCAGGTCTGTGAGAGGACGCCGGCGCCCGTTCATCATCGTCGGAGCGCCGCTGTTGGCACTGGCCTTCGCCCTGCTGTGGCGACCGCCGGACGCCGCTGCATCGACGGCAAACTTCATTTATGTGACCGCGGTGCTCGCGGCGTTTTTCTTTCTTTTCACGACCGTGCTGAACCCGTACATTGCGCTGCTGCCAGAAATCACGTCGCCCGGCGCGGCCAGAACGGCGACCGCCGCGTGGCAGGCATCGTTCAGCCTGGCCGGACTGGCTACGGCATACGTCACTTCGGGGATCCTTTCATCACGGTTCGGTTTCCCGGTCATGGGCCTGGTCCTCGCCATCCCAGGGCTGGCCGCGCTCTGGATCGCCGGGCTCAGTGTTCGCGAGCAAACTGTCTATGAAGACGCTGTGCCGTTCTGGCGGACACTGCGAGGTATTCTCGCGAACCGACGCTTCAGGGTCTTCGTCGTGGGGCTGACCCTCTTGTGGTTCGGTCTCAGCATGGTGAATCTGTCGCTGGCATTCGATGTCACCGTATTGATGGGGCTGCCGCGGTCTGCTGTCGGAATTCTGCTCGGCGCGGCGGTGAGTATCGCGCTTATTTCGTTCCCTGGTATTTACGCGTTGACGAGACGGAAGGGGAAGCGCGACACGTTGATGCTCGCCATGGGGACGGCCGCAGTGATCGTACCCTTCATCGGCGCGATCGGCCTGATCCCGGGACCGCTGTCACGCGCCACGCAGGGATATGTGCTGATCGCGCTTGCGGGTCCGCCACTGGCGGCACTGTTTGTCCTCCCGAACGCGATCCTGGCCGATATCGCTGAATCGCATGCGGCCACAACTGGGGAACGGAGCGAAGCGATGTTCTTTGCCTTCCAAGGGCTCGTGTTCAACGGGACGACCAGCCTGGCCGCGGCGGCCCTCGGTGGAATCCTACAGTGGCTCGGCTACTCGCCGGAGAATCCGCTCGGACTGCGGGTTGTGCCGGCGATCGCCGCGATCACCGTGGCAGCGGGGGCATTCGTGTTCAGCAAGTATCCGCGGGACTGAGGCGTCTTACCGAAGATGCGCGGTATCGTTCAGCACCATCAGCCAGGCGCGGTCTCCGTCCATTTCCACCAAACTGATCCCGGCGTTTGGAAGCCGGAACCGCCAGTAACTGGACAACGGAGCGTCGAGCACCGACAGCAGGATAGCGCGGTTCACACCGCCGTGCGCGATGATCGCCAGGATCTCATCGCTGTGTCTGCCCGCAATCTCCCGGAAGACCGGCACCACCCGCGCCCGCATCTCATCGATTGTCTCCCCTCCGGGAATCCGCGTCTCGTTGGGACGGTCGTACCATTGCTTCAACAGCTCGGGGTACCGCGTCTCGACGTCTGACAGGGTCAGCCCTTCCCAGTCGCCGAGTCCGTGCTCACGGAAATCAGGCACGAGTACGGGCTCAAGGCCGTGATCCGTGGCGATCGGCGACGCCGTCTCAACGGCGCGCCGGAGGGGACTGGTATAGACTGCGCGCAACGGCACTGCGTGCAGAGCCTCGGCGAGTTGTTCCGCCTGCCGGCGACCCCACTCGCTCAGCGGCGAATCTGAAGATCCGGCGTAGCGTCGCTCAGCGTTTGACGTCGATTCGGCGTGGCGGATGAGGTAGATCCGGGCTGGCACTAACCCCGCCTGCGCCGTTCGTGCATCGAGGCGAGGTACTGCCGGTAATACCGCTCGACCGTCCGGTTGTTGATGCTCAACGACGGCGACCGTTCGGGACGGATGCCGCCGCTGAACGTACGCGGGATGTGCAACAACTCGTGTATGATGACGCGATCCTGTTCTCGTCGCGACAGACGGTCGAACGCGGGCACCATGAACTCGATCACGTAGTGCGGGTGCAGCCGCAGCGCATCCTGGAAGATCGGTGGAAGACCCCAAATCCGTGCGAGTGCGTTGGCGCGAGAACCGGACACGCGCACGCACCGGATGCGCGTGGGTTTGATGTAGATAAGCCCCAACGCGCGCACGATGCGTCGCATCCGGGAGTGAATGTCTTGAGCAGAAAGCCACTGCATGGAGACCACCGCGATGTACCTATTGGGTTGGCTTATCGAAAGAACGAGTCCTGCTGACCGGTTTCCAACGCGAAGGGGATAGGGGACTGATGACTTCGTTATCCCATTATCCCCTTATCCCTTTATCCCACAGTCAATGCTATCTCGAGTCTACGGTTCGTTTTCCCTTTATTCTCCGTTTTCGTCACCGCGAGCCTGCCGATCTCGCTCGTGTTTGCCACGTGCGTGCCACCATCGGCCTGGGCATCGAAGCCCTCGATCTCGATGACGCGGACCTCGCGAATCTCTGGCGGCAGAAGGTTCCTTGCCAGCCGCGTGAGGTCCGACCGCTCGAATTCTTCGCGCGAGACAAACCGCACGAGAATGCGCCGGTGCTCTCCGATCACTCGATTTGCTTCGGCTTCGATCGCCGTCACACGACCCTTGTTGAGATCTTCGAGCGAGAAATCCATCCGCGCCCGCTCCGGGTAGATCGCTCCACCGGTCACGAGCGCGCCAAACAGATGGTATACGGCGCCTACGAGCACGTGCAGGGCGGAGTGATGCCGCATGATCGCAAACCTGCGGTCCCAATCGAGGATACCGCGCACGATCTGGCCCTCCGATGGCACAGGTCCATCGAGATCGTGACGGGCCGAAGCGCCATCTTTTTTGATATCCAAGACGCGGGCTTCGCCGCCTGGCCATCTCAACAGCCCGGCGTCGGATGGCTGTCCGCCACCGCTTGGGAAGAAGGCTGTTTGGTCGAGCGTCACCGTCTGGCCATTCACGGACGTGACTGTCGCGTCAAACTCCCTCAAGTAACTGTCATGCAAATAGAGCAGCTCAGTCATGTGGGTTAACCTTTCAAGGCGCCTGCGAGGATCCCGCGGATGAAATACTTGCCGAGCAGCAGGAAGAACGTGAGCGGCACGAGCACCGTGATCAGCGCCGCGGCCATCTGTAGATTGTAGAGCGCGACGTAACTGCCTTTGATCTCTGTCAACTTCACTTGCACCGTCGTCGTGTACGGCGAGGACATCGTGAGGGCCAATAGGAATTCGTTCCATACCGAGATGAACACGAGGATCGCCGCCGACGCATAGCCCGGAAGCGCCACGACCGAGACGATACGGAAGAAGATCTGCAGCCGCGAGGCGCCATCGACCTCGGCCGATTCCTCAAGTTCCCGCGGCACCGAGAAGAAAAACGTCGCCATGAGAATTGATGCGAGCGGCACATTCAGGATCAGATAGCCTAGAATCAGCCCGGCGTGGGACAGAGCAAGGTGCAGTTTGTTCACGATCTGCACCAGCGGGATGAGGAGTGCCTGGTAGGGGAGGTACAGTGCGATCGCCAGCAGCACAAACAGCACTTTCGAGATTCGCCACCGGAAACGGCTGAGGAAGTAGCCGCCGAGCCCCCCAAGGAACACAGAAACCGCCGTCACCGTGACCGCGATGATCGACGAGTTCACCAATGACGGCCAGACCAGACGCAGTGCCGTGGTGTAGTTGCCGAACTGCAGGCTGCTGGTGGGGACCAGATACTGACGCTGTGTGATCTCGAGTGGCGTCTTCAGCGAGGTGAGGACCATCACATACACTGGGAGGATGTAGACGACGGAGACCACGACCACCGTCGCCAGCACAAGGATCCTGAGTGGAAGGTTTTTCCGCATTTAGTCGCACCGAGCAAAATTCATCGGCCTCACCCCTGGCTCGGCCTCGTGCGTCGCCGGCCCGCTCCGCGGGCAAGCTGAGTGGTCGTAACTAATCGAACCACCGCTGCAGCGCGTAGATCGTGTACGGGATGATGATGACAAACGCCAGCACGAAGATGACCATCGCGAGGCCGGCCCCGAGCGCGACCAGATGCTGCTGGAACGTCGCGATGAGCATGTGCAGCGCCAGCACGTCGGTGGCATAGCCAGGACCACCGAACGTGACCACGTAGACGATGTCGAACACTTTCAGCGCCGAGATGAGCAGAAGAGACACGACCACGAGCAGCCCGCCGCGGATGTTCGGCACGATGATATGAAGCAGCGTGCGTAATCTTGACGCGCCGTCCAGCGTCGCCGACTCTACCATCTCCTGAAGCTCGGCCGTCCGCAGCGACGCCTGTACGATCAACACCGACATCCCCAGGTACTGCCACACGAAAATCAGGATCAGCCAGTAGGTCGCGGAGTCAGGGTCGGTCGTGTAGCCACTGGCGATGGATCCGAGTCCCACCCCACGCAGGATCGTATTGAGCACGCCTCGGTCAGGTTGGTACATCCAGGACCAGATCGTGCCGGTGACAATGAACGACATCGCCGCCGGGTAGAGAATCAACGTTCGAAGATACGGCTCAACGCCTTTGATCGTGCCGATCTCAAGCAAGTACGCGAGGAGCACGGCGGCCACAACCGTGGGGACGACACCGATAGTGATCCAGCGGAGGTTGTTGCCAATGTCCACCCAGAACCGGTCGAGGCTGAACATCAGCCGGTACCATTTCAAACCGCCGAACGAATAGTTGGCGGCCGTTCCCTGCCAGTTGGATACCGAGGTGTAAAACGTCCACCCCAGCATCGCATAAAGGAGAAACAGGAAGATCACGAGAGGCAGGGCGAAGATTGCGGCCTCGCCGGCCCGAGCTCTGAGGAGGGAAGGGCGCGGCGGACGGTCAACCGCCCCTATCATTGAGTCCGTCCGCCGCTACGTGCCCCCGGCCAAACTACGGCCAGGTATACCAGGCTGCTTCTTCCTTCACCTTAAAGGTCGTGAACAACTCCGCGACCTTGTTGATCGTGCCCGCTACGTCGGGTTTCGCCGTGAACGCCGCAATTACGTCCCAGTAGGCCTGTGTGAAGCTGAAGGGTGCGATGCTGCCGTGTTGGTCGAGGATCAGCTTCCCCGGGTTGCTGCGCACGTAGTTTTGCAGTTCCTGGCGGATCGGATCCGGGAATTTCGCCGGATCGATGTCCAGACGCGCGAACAGACCGCCCTGCGTCACGTCGGTGGGCACCTGTAATTCTTGTGAGCCCACGACCCGCAACCAATCCATTGCGGTTCTCGCGTGTGGCGCGCCCTTAGCGATCCCGTAGGTGTCGGGATGAAAGAGCAGAATGCGATCCGGCTTCTGCGGGAAGGTGACTGCGCCGAAATCGGTCCCCGGGGTCCAGTTGCGACTCTTGAAGTACCCGATGGCCCACGTCCCCATGATGACCATCGCGGAATCACCCGACACTACCAGGCCGACCGATTCATCCCATGTGAGACCGGCATGGAACTGGTAGATGTACGGCGCCAGATCTCTGAGTTTCTCGAGCGCTGCTTTGTACGTCGCGTCGGTTTTGACGTCGACCTCGCCCTTGTAGAGACGCACGTAGTATTCTGGTCCACCGAGTTCGAGCAGGATGCTGTCGAGGACGAAGGCTGCTCCCCACTTCTCCTTGGACCCTAACCCGAGCGGCGACATATTTGGCTTGGCGGCCTTGATGGCTTTGGCAACCGTGATCAACTCGTCGACGGTCGTCGGCGGCTGCAGTTTTAGCTCAGCAAAGAGTTTCTGGTTATAGTAGAGGATGTTCTGAATGTGCATGTTGAGCGGGACGACGTATGGATGACCGTTGATCGTCACCGCGTTTGCCAGCGGCTTGGGGATGGCATCGGCGAGCTTCAGTTCGGTGAAGAGCTCGTCGAGCGGTACCAGGTTGCCGCCGTCGACGTACGATTTCAGCTCAGCGCCGCCGAGCGTCTGCCATGTATCTGGGGGAACGCCGGCCGACAGTCTGGCCTGGAGCACGACCCTGTGGCTCACACCGCCACCACCTGCCACCGGATTCTCCACGACCTCGACGTCGGGATACTTATCCTTGAACGCCTTGAGCATTGCGTCGGCTGCTTCCCTTTCGCCTCCCGCCGTCCACCAGTGAAAAATCTCAAGTCTCCTGGCCTCGGTAGGCTGCTGCGACGACATCCGCCTCGTGCCGGCCACGTATCCGAGTGCCGCCGCGACGATCACCGCGATGAGCACTAGCACCACCACGGAGGTCCTGGCTGCACCTCTCACAGTCGTTACACCTCCCCTTTCAATACAAATGATTATCTAGGGATCCACTGCGGGCGGTTTCACCCCCCGCGGTTCGGCGCCACGGGGATTGCCTCCTTCAAGAATCGTCAAGATGCGAGGCGCTTCTCTACGACGATGAGTCCTTCGGGACACCAGGGGTGCGGCGTCCACGACTTGATTTCCAGCGGGTCAAGGGCATGTAGGTCGGAGGCGAACATGGTGAGGCGCTCAGCCATGCCCTCACGGGCCGCTTCAACTGCCGAGGACAAGGACCCCTGCATACCTGATGGTGTTCCGTCGACCAGGGAGAAGATGGCCGCAGCTTCTTGCACATTGAACATCGCAATACCCTGGAGAACGGACTCTTCGGGGTTCTGTTGCATCGCGACGGCGATCCGGCGATCCTTGATCAGTCCCTTGACCACCTCGATCGTGATCCGGCGGAACCTCCAACCCAGCGGCATGAGACCTTCCCAGGCTGAGAGTGTCTGCGTGTGTTCGGCAAACCGCAGGACATCGGCGGCATCAGCACCCTGGGGGATGTGACTGGGAGCGTCGTAGGGGAGGTGCAGGGGACCGGGGGGAAGGTCGGCTTCGAGCACAACGCACTGCAGAAGACGCCGGAATCCCGCGCGCTCAGCGACGCCGAGCGCGGCGTACTCATGGGCGGGAACAGCCGTGCGCACCGTTCCCGCGCCGTACTTCCGCGCAACCTGCTCGCCCTCGCGCACTAGTTGCGCCGCAACGCCACGACCCCGGTATTCAGGAAGCACACGGAGCATCTCTAACCAGGCTTCGGACCGGCCGACGAGGCTGACGTGGAGACCGCCGATCGCGCGGGCACCGTCGAGGGCGATCAGGTCGTGCCCGGGCTCTTCCGCCCATGCGCCCCATTCAGACGGCGCGGCATCGCGCCCGCCGACAGTACGAGGAAGCTGTATGCTCTCAGGGTTTGCTTGACGGACTTCGAGGGGCATGTTTGCCCGATTGCGCGCGTTAGGTTCCTGCAAACGACAAGTCCTGGACCTCCACGAGCGGTGCTCCGATTCCCATCCCCATGAGGTGCCATTCGAGCGTCTCACCGACGGCCGTAATGTTCTTCAACAGCGTGAGGAAGTCACCGGCCACGGCGAAGTTCTCCACAGCGTACGCGACCTCGCCGTCCCTGACGTACAGACCAAACGCCTGCACCGAGAACTCTCCGCTGATGGGATTTGCTCCGGCGTGTACGCCCATGAGGTCGGCGACGATCACGCCATCTTTCATCGGGACGCCAGCGCCGGATTGCAGGTACAGGTTGCTCGGCAATACGTTCAATGTCGTGCTGTATCGGCGCGCAGCACTCCCCGTGGTTCTCATCCCGAGTTGCTGAGCCGTCTCAGAGTTCAGAAGATAGTTTCGAAGGACACCGCGCTCCACCAGCGCCAGGCGCTGCGTGCGCGTTCCTTCGACGTCGAAGGGGCGGCGGAGCAATCCTTCGGTCAGCATCGGGTCGTCGATGATCGTCACGAGCGGTGATGCCACCGGCTGATCCAGCCTGCCGCCGAGGCGGCTCTTGCCTTCCAACACCCAGCGGCCGTTCCAGAGCCACCAGTACGCGGCCAGCAGCTGTGCGAACGCCTTCGGCTCGAAGTACACGGTGTAGCGACCGGTCTGAAGGGGGCGCGCATTGAGCAAACGGCCGGTCCTTTCGACCAATTCGAGTGCGGTCCGGCCCGGGTCGAGGGCTCCGAACTGACGGCTCCAGTCCGAGTCCCATGCCTGCTTGCGGCTCTCGCCGTCAGCCATCACCATCGATCCCGTCACGCCGACGAGGCCGTGCCGGTATCCACCGTCAGCGCGCTGCGTCGAGCTGATCCGGACTTCGCGCTCTCGCTCCGTGTACGAGGCAATGAGGATGTTTTTCACACGCGGATCTTTTCGCAGGGAGGCTTCAAATCCGAGCGCAGTCTCCGCCTTCGCTTCCATCGGCGCATCAAAGACGCCCATCGCCAGATCCTGAAATCCGAGCGCGGCGCCGTCTGGAAGAAACCCTCGCGCTTCATGCTGCAGCGCCGCATTCTCGATGGCCTCATTGAGCATCCAATCGAGCGCCTCGGGGGTCAGCTGCTCGCTGAATGCGTATCCCACGCGCTCCTTGGCTACAACACGTACCCCGATTCCGCCCTGTGTCGCCTGCGTGATTTCCTCGAGACGACCATCGCGCGCCTTCAACGACAACTCGCGGTCCCGTTGGCCCAACACTTCCATGGCAACCTTGCGCTCTTTGGCTTTGTCGAGCAAGTAGCGCTTCGCTTCCTCGAGCGTCATCGCGCTTCTCCTCCGACCACGATCTCGGATACGAGCAGGTGAGGTTGTCCGACCTCCACCGGAATGGATCCAGAAAGGCTGCCGCACATGCCAGGGGATGTCTCGAGATCACCGGCAACGGCCACAACCTTCATGATCGTGTCGGGCCCCTTACCTACAAGCATGGCCCCACGAACCGGCTCCTCGAGCCGGCCGCGACGAATCACATACGCTTCCTTCACGCCGAAGTTGTACTCACCAGAACCTGGCCTCACCTGGCCGCCACCCATGTCCTTCGCATAGAGACCGAACTCGACGCCTTCGAAGAGTTTCTCGATCGATGAGTCGCCCGGCATGATGAACGTATTGCGCATGCGCGATGTCGGCGCGTACGTATAGTCTTCACGTCGGCCGGAACCCGTCGGACGGTAGCCGGTCATCAGCGCACCCCACCGGTCGACCATGTAGCTCTTCAGCTCGCCGCGCTCAATGAGCACCGTGCGCTCGGTCGCCGCGCCTTCATCATCAAACTCGCTGCTGCCCCAGGCATGAGGCGTGGTGCCATCATCCACGTACGTCACCACCCGGCTCGCGATCTGTTCGCCAATTTTGTCGGTCAGGACAGAGGCTTTCCGCGCGACCGACGTGGTCTCGAGCAAATGACCCAACGCCTCGTGGAAGATCACGCCCCCGAAAGCATTGCCGATCACGACCGGCATCGTCCCCGCTGGCGCCGGTTTGGCTCGAAGGTTGGCGAGCGCCTGCTCAGCAGAGCGCCGGCCGACATCACGAGGCGGATGGCGGTCGAAGAACTCCAGCCCCATGCTCAACCCCGGCGCATACGAGCCCGTTTGCAGATCCGCGCCGTCCTGCGCGACGACCACGACGCGCAGTCGTGTGCGGACGCGGCGGTCTTCGACCCAGACACCATCAGAGTTTGCCACCAGGACGTCCTGATCCAGCTCACTTAGAAGCGAGTCCACCTGCTGGATCTCCGGTGCGATCCGCGCACCGGCATCCGCGTCTTTCAGCAGGGTCAGACGGTACGACTTGGGCTGCGCATCGAAGAAGACCTGAGCCCCGTGGAGTCCGCGCGCGACGGCTCTGCGGAAGTCGAGACCTCCTCTGCCGCGCGCATCGACGCGACCGCTGCGTCCTTTCAGGCGCACCAGGTTTGTGGTGACGTCGCGCAGGCCGTCGCCGGTCAGATCGTTGGTATATGCGTAGACGATCTCCTCACCGAAAAACAGCCGGACCCCAGCGCCGTACGACAGGCCGCTATTGGCCTCTTTCGCCTCGTTGTTGAGCACACGGAGCGTCCGGGACTTCCATCGCTCCGCGTACACCTCGGCAAAGCTTGCCCCGCCGGCGCGCGCGAGGGATAACACGTCACTGACTATGGCTTCCGCCAGCACAGGACCACCTCGAAAGCACGAGCAGTCTACTGATCTTCCTGGTCTACTTGGTCTAACTACTCTCTTTGCTGAAAAAATCCCGTGAACTTGAGGGGGGAGACTTAGAAGACCAGCAGACCTAGAAGACTAAGGAGACCGCGCCTTGCGGAGGCGGCGGATGTCGGCGAGCAGGGCCGCTTGCACCAGCCAGAAGAAGATCGCCGCCGTCAGTCGCGCGAATGTCATTCGAGCGGGCTTGGGAACGCCGCGGCGTTCCATATATGCCATCGCCAGGTGCCCGCCGTCGAGGGGATAGATGGGCAGCAAATTCATGATGCCAAGCCCGACGTTAATCGCGCCGGCCAGCTGCAGCACAGCGGACGGGCCACGACTCGCGGCACGCAGGAGCGCACTCACCGTTCCTATCAACCCCGCCACACCGACGCGGCGGTCGCCGTCGACCGGGATCGGAGCCTCGTTGCGCAGCCCAAACATCAACGGCAGCCCAACTGCGATGTTGGCCAGCGGGCCGGCGAGCAACAGTGGAATGCGCCGATCCGGCGGGATCTCTTCAACATCGATGGCGGCGTAGCCACCTAACGGCAGCGCGCGCACGACGACGGGCACGTCACCGGCTTTCGTTCGGACGCTGGTCCGTACGATCTGCGGTCCGAACCCAATCCCGATCTCCTTGACCTTGCCGCCGGCGCGAACGGCCATCACAGCATGCGCCGCTTCATGCAGGGCAACCGTCGCCCCGATCACCCCACCGGCGGCCAGGATCCTATACCACATCATTTCACCTCGGTAACGACTCGAGATACGGCACTATCAGTTTCAGTCGGGGAGAGGCTTCGCCCCACCTGCCGTATCGCGGACAGTGTCATTCTTTGGTCTCAATTCGGGCCGTCGCCGCAATCTTATCATTCTCTTCGAGGCGTTGAATGCGCACACCCTGCGCCCCGCGGCCGTGGACTGAGATTTGCGCGACGGGAATACGGTTGAACACACCGCCTTCCGTGACGATGAGCAACTCATCGTCGTCTGCGACCGCGCGTACTCCGACGACCGGCCCCGTCTTCTTCGTCACCTTGAGATTGATCACGCCCATGCCCCCGCGTCCCTTCGTCGGGTACTGGCCCATCGGCGTACGCTTGCCAAACCCGAGCTCGGTGACGGAGAGCAGCGTGCCGCCTTCTGATACATCGGCCGCGCCGATGACTTCGTCATCCCCCCGCAGCCGGATGCCCGTGACTCCGCGCGCGGCGCGGCCCATCTCCCGGACCGCCGTGGCTTTGAAGCGCATCGCCTTTCCGGATCTCGTGGCGAGGATAATCTCAGTGTCCTTCTTGATCAATTTCGCGCCAACCAGGCGGTCATCGCGCTCGAGCGTGATCGCGAAGATACCGGCCCGTTTGGCATTGATGAATTCCATGAGTCCGGTTCGCTTCACAACGCCGCGTCGCGTGGCCAGCAGCACCGACCCTTCATCCTCAAACGATCGCAGCGGAATGATGGCGTTGACGCGCTCTCCCTGGGCCATCGCGAGCAGGTTCACCACGGCGCTCCCGCGGGCCGTGCGGCCGGCCTCGGGTACCTCATGCGCCTTCATCCGGTACACCTTGCCGCGATCGGTGAAGAACAGCAGGAAGGCGTGGTTGGTCGTCGTGAGGACTTGCTCGACGAGGTCCTCCTCCTTCGTGCCCATCCCGATTACGCCGCGCGTTCCGCGGCGCTGCAACCGGTAGGTCTCGAGCGGCTGGCGCTTTATGTAGTTGTTGCGGGTGAGACTGATGACGACGTCGGCGTCGGGAATGAGGTCCTCTGCCTCGAACTCCTCGACCTCTTTGCTCGTGATCTTAGTCCGGCGCGGATCGCCGTACTTCTCCTTCATCTCCAGCAACTCGTTTTTGATGGCCGCCATGATCAGTTTGGGACGAGGGGAAGTGGCATCGCCCAACATCTCTTTGTAGCGCGCGATGTCCTTGACTAGGACCTTGTACTCCTCGTCAATCTTCTCGCGTTCCAGTGCCGTCAGGCGCTGGAGGCGCATCTCCAGGATCGCATCAGCCTGCTTCTCGCTCATCTTGAAGCGCGTCATCAGCCCCTCTCGCGCCGCGGGCACGTCCTTGGACTTCCGGATCAGCGCGATGACGTCATCGATGTTCTTAAGAGCGACTTTCAGGCCTTCAAGGATGTGGGCCCGCTCCTCCGCACGCGCCAGCTCGAACTTCGTCCGCCGGATGACGACCGTCTGCCGGTGCTTGAGGTACTGTTCGAGCATGTCCCTGAGCTTGAGCGTCCTCGGAACGCCATTCACGAGCGCCAGCATGTTGGCGCCAAACGTGGCCTGCAACTGTGTGTGCTTGAACAACTGGTTGCGGACGATCTGCGGATTCGCGTCGCGCTTGAGCTCGATCACAACCCGCATGCCACGGCGGTCGGACTCGTCGCGCAGGTCGGAGATCCCATTGAGCTTCTTGTTGCGCACTAGGTCGGCGATGCGCTCGATCAACGCAGACTTATTCACCAGGAATGGGATCTCGGTCACGATGATGGCAACCCTGCCGCCACGCATCTCTTCGATCTCGGCCTTCGCCCGCACGATGATGCTCCCGCGGCCCGTTTCATACGCCGCCTTGATCCCATCGCGGCCCAGGATGAAACCGCCGGTCGGGAAATCCGGGCCTTTCACAATTTTCATGATGCCTTCATTGTCGAGATCGGGATCGGCGATCATCGCCATCAGCGCGTCCACCAGCTCTCCCAGATTGTGGGGTGGGATGTTGGACGCCATGCCCACTGCGATACCGGCCGCGCCGTTCATCAAGAGATGCGGCACTTTCGCGGGCAGCACCACCGGTTCTTCCTCGTACTGGTCGTAGTTGGGAACGAAGTCTACGGTGGCCTTGTCGATATCCGCGAGCAACTCCATCGCAATCGGCGTCAGCCGGCACTCCGTGTATCTCATTGCCCCCGCCGCGTCGCCATCGATACTGCCGAAGTTGCCCTGGCCATCAACAAGTGGATAGCGAAAAGCCCACGGCTGCGCCATGCGCACCAGGGCCTCATAGATCGGGACGTCACCGTGGGGGTGGAATTTCTTCATCACGTCGCCGACTACGGCGGCGGACTTTCGGTAAGGGCGATCGGGCCGCAGCCCGGCCTCCAGCATTCCGTACAAAATGCGGCGCTGTACCGGCTTCAGCCCATCTCGCACGTCAGGCAGCGCGCGGCTGACGATAACCGACATCGCGTAGTCGAGATAGGAGGTCTTCATCTCCTTCTCAATCGGCTGCGGGACGATGCGACCTTCGTCAGCAAGTGCCATGCGTCACCTCAAGAAGGGAACATGGGAACGCGGGAACTGGGGAGCGCGGCTAACCACAATATCGATGTCCTTGTTTCGCGTTCCCGTGTTCCCGCGATCCCCAGTTCCCGTCAGATGTCGAGGTTTCGAACCTCGCGCGCGTACTTCACGATGAAGTCCCGCCGCGGCTCCACTTCTTCACCCATCAGCGTCGTAAAAATCTCATCCGCGGCCTGGGCGTCCTCAATCTCGACCCGCAGCAGCGTCCGGGTCTCCGGGTTCATCGTCGTCTCCCACAGCTGCTCGGGGTTCATCTCCGCCAGGCCCTTGTAGCGCTGAACCTCCGGCTTGCCGCCCTTCGCCTCGAATTCCTTGGTTGCCACCTGGCGCGCTTCGTCGGAGTACGCATAGCGCCGGTCCTTGCCTGCCTTGACGAGATACAGGGGCGGCTGCGCAATGTACACCTTGCCGTGCTCTACCAGCGGCCGCATGTAGCGATAGAAGAACGTAAGCAACAGCGTGCGGATGTGACTGCCGTCCACGTCCGCATCACACATAATGATGACGCGATCGTATCGGCGCTCATCGAAATTGAACTTTTCACCGAACCCGGTCCCGACCGCCGTGATGATCGCGCGGATCTCCTCATGGGCGACCATCTTGTCCTCGCGGGCCTTCTCGACGTTGAGGATCTTGCCCTGAATCGGCAAGATCGCCTGGAATTGCCGGTCGCGCCCCTGCTTAGCGGATCCGCCGGCGGACTCGCCTTCTACGATGAAGATCTCGGCGCGCTCCGGATCGGTTTCGACGCAGTCGGCGAGCTTGCCCGGCAATGGCGAGACTTCTAGCGCGGTCTTGCGCCGCACGAGATCGCGTGCCTGCTTGGCGGCCTCACGCGCCCGTGCCGCGGTCAGCGCCTTTGCCACGACGCGCTTGGCGTCACCGGGATGCGTTTCGAGCCACTCCTGCAACCAGTCGCCAACGACGGACTCGACGAGGCCCTTCACCTCGGTGTTCCCGAGCTTCGTCTTCGTCTGCCCCTCGAACTGTGGCTCGGGGAGTTTCAGTGACAGCACAGCGGTAAGCCCTTCACGCACGTCGTCACCCGCGAGAGTGAGGTCCCCATTCTTCAAGAGGCCGCTGCGGCGTGCATAGTCGTTGATCGCCCTGGTGAGCGCAGATCGGAACCCGGCCAGGTGAGTCCCGCCTTCTGTCGTCGGAATCGTGTTGACGTAGGTCAGGATATGCTCGAGGTAGCTCTCGTTGTACTGCAGCGCGACTTCGACCTCGACGCCGTCACGCTGTTTCGTGAGCTGCATGACGGCGGAGACCTTGGCCTTGGTGCGGTTGAGGGCCTGGACGAGCTCCGCAATACCGCCGGCATGCTTGAACACTTGCTCCTTATCGGTGCGCTCGTCGCGCAGGCGGATCGTCAGTCCCTTGTTCAGATACGCGATGTCCTCGAGGCGCCCGGCGATGACCTCGGCATCGAATTCCGTCGCGGTCATCACGTCGGGATCGGCTTTGAAGGTGATGCGTGTGCCTGTTTTGCGTGTGCTTCCCACCTGCTCGAGCGGTGAGGTCTTCTTGCCGCGGGCGAATCGTTGCTTGTACGTCTTGCCGTCGCGCCAGACTTCGACTTCCAGCCACTCGGACAGCGCGTTGACGACGGACACACCAACGCCGTGCAGACCGCCGGAGATCTTATAGCCACCGCCGCCGAACTTCCCGCCGGCGTGGAGGGTGCCGAGGACGACTTCAACCGCGGGTTTACCGATCTTAGGGACGGGATCGACCGGAATGCCGGCCCCGTTGTCGATGACGGACGCGCTGCTGTCCTTATGGAGGATGACGGCTATCTCGTCGCAGCGCCCGGCCAGTGCTTCGTCGACGGAGTTGTCAACAACCTCATAGAGGAGATGGTGCAGACCATCGGGCCCTGTGCTCCCAATGTACATCGCTGGGCGTTTGCGAACGCCCTCCAGCCCTTCGAGGACCTGGATCTGTTCTGCGGTGTAAGAGGTCGTCGTCTGGTTGGTCGCCATGTCCGTCTCCCGTTCCATTTAGTCGCACCGAGCAAGATCCATCGGCCTCGCCCCTGCTTCGGCCTCTTGCGCCGAAGGCCCGCTCCGCGGGCGACACAGTGGTCGCAGGGATGCTCAGCAGATGCTCAGCGAAAAGTCGATCCGTCCCCTCCTTGAATCAGAATGCTTGCAAGCCCCACCGGTCTCGCGAGGCTCGACCTCCTCAACATCTTAAGGGCTGTCTGTCAAGAAGTATGCCCGTCTGGACCTCTGAAAACGCGCTGGCGGGCGGGAAAACTGGCCTACACGCGCGTACAACAGTGCCAAAATGCAGCACAGTTCAGTATAGCACGGGGGAGAACAAGCGTCAACGCGCAAACCCCGCATCCAGACTAGCGTTTAGGCCTCCCAAGAAATCGCAGCCTGTCTGAAGTGCGTCATCCGGCGGGCGAGGGTGGGCGCGGAAATGCCTGACGTGTACACCCCGTCGACTGCTACGACCAGCGCTTTACACTCCGGGCCCACGCCGGGCCCGCCCACACCGGGGCCATGAAGTTTCCTTGCCTTAACGGCCCGCTCGACCAGCTCGCGGTTGACCTCAGACTGCTCGAGCAGGCGGGCGTCGAGAATGGCGACAACATCTTTGGCCGCGACCACCGTGTCTCCGCCCAGGTGAACGAACATACGCGGGTCTTAGGTCAGCGGACGCTGCCTGAAGCGGATCTCTTCCACAACATTCTCTCCCATGCGCCTGTTGAGTTCCTGGACGTACCGGGCGCGCTGCACCGTGAGATCTTGCGCCCAGGGTCCGGGCTCGGTGTCGATGAGCAACGTTCGGCCTCGCAGTCCCTGGACACGCGTGTGAGCAGCGACCTCCTTGCCTGCAACCTCAGGCCACAACTCTTCAACGAACGCGGCGTTCGCGGCCCGCTCCAGACCGAGCGACTTGGCCGCTGACTTCAGGATCGATCTAAGTGGCGTGAGCATGTTCAGGCTCGACGTGACCGCCTGCAACCTTGAAGACGGCCGTCTCTGTTGGTATCCGTCGCAGCGTCGCAGTCGTCGTCAACGTGAGTAGCGTCTGCGCTCGCTCCACGAGCTGCATCAACCGCATCTGCCGCTCCTCATCCAGCAACTGCGCGGCGTCATCGAGCAGCAGCACGGGCTCCTCGCCGCTCTCTTCCAGCAACACTTTTCGCTCGGCAAGCCGGAGCGCCAGCATTGCGGCCTGATGCTGTCCTCGCGACCCAAATGTGCGGAGGTCGTACCCGTCGATCTGCATGCGGAGATCATCGCGATGCGGACCGGTCAGCGTTGTCCCTCGTATGAGCTCGTCGCGACGCCGACGAGCGAATGCGTCTCGCGCCGCCACAATCATCGCCGTCTCATCACCTGGTGGCAGCGAAGGTGCGTACGCAATCGTCAACGCTTCCCGGTCGCTCGCCAGATAGGCATAGCCTTCCCGCGCGGCCTGTGAGAGCCGCCGCACCATTGCGACACGGCGGGCGGTGATCGCCGCTCCCATCGTACTGAGTTGTTCGTCCCAGGGTTCCAGCGCCGTCTCTCGCTCACGAATTGCGGCGCCGGCCAGATCGCGCAGCAACCGGTTTCGCTGCTCGACGGCGCGCGCATAGCGAAGCAGCAGAAAGAAATAGGCCGGGCTGATCTGGCTGAGCACCACGTCGAGCAGCCGCCGGCGGTGCGCCGGTGCGCCGGTGACCACGTCCTGGTCATGCGGTGTGGACGCAACGATCAGCACATGCCCAAATAGATCACCCCGACGAACGGGCACGCCGTTGACACGAATTTCTTTCGCTCCCGCAGCAGGCATCTCGGTACGCCACAGGATATCGACCTCGACGTCGCGGTCCTGCCGCCGCGCGGCCGCGTGCACACGTGCCCATGATTCCCCGAAGTGCAGCAGGTCCGTGTCGCGTGCGGCGCGATGCGAGCGGCCCGTGGCCGCAATCTCGACTGCTTCGAGGATCGACGACTTGCCCTGCGCATTCTGTCCCACGAAGCAGTTGAGATGCGGGCCAAGTTCAATCTCTGTGCGCACGTGATTGCGGAAGTTGACGAGACGGAGATGGGTGAGGTACATCAGGGCTCAGAGCGTTGGGCGTCGGCCTTAGTCACTATAACAATTACACCGTCGATTTCGACGTGGTCGCCGAGAACGACTTTTCGTCCCCGGCGACGTTCGACTTCACCATTGACCCGCACTCGGCCATCTTGTATCAACTGCTTGGCTTCCCCACCGCTGTGGACGACTTGCGCCCATTTGAGCAACGCCGCAAGCTCAATGGATTCGGTCCGGATCGCAACGTTTCGTTCGGTGGCCATGAACACAACAAGCGAACAGCGCCGTTTCCTGTTCGCTTGTTCGTCGCGTTCAGTCCTTCCTCGAGTCGCAACAAGCAAAATTCAACGGCCTCGCCCAAGCTCGGCCTCCTGCGCCGGCGGCGTACTCCGTGGGCAACATCAGTAGGCGCTTGTCCGCCTACGGCGGACTATCCGTATACGCGCACAGGAGCCAGGACGTACACGTAGTCGTCGTGCTGCGCGGGCCGGACCGCGCCTGGGCTGAGCGGTCCGGTGAGCTCGAAATAGAGGTCCGCGGCGTCAATGTTGTTCAGACAGTCGATGAGATAGCGCGCGTTGAACGCCGCCTCGACCGTCTCGCCCTCGGCCGAGACTTCAACATCTTCTCGGGCTTTCCCAACCTCCGGTGTATTCGAGGTGATCGTCAGCTTCTTGCCTTTCGCAGCCAGCCGGACGACGTTCGCCGAATCTCGTGCGGTGATGGACGCTCGGCGCACGGCACGCAGCAATCGGTCTGTATCGACGTGGATTCGCTGCTTGAACTCCTGTGGAATCACCTGCTGGTAATTCGGAAACTGACCGGTGATCAACCGTGAATACACTCGCAATCCTGGGACGGCAAACATCAGCTGGTTGTCCACCGCTGCCAGTTGGACATCTCCCTCCATCCCTCCCAGAGCGCGCGCCAGTTCTTGCATCGTCTTAGCGGGTACGATGACGCCGGTCTTTTGCTTCACGGGACCGGGAAGCGTCGTCTTGCGCAGGGCCAGCCGGCCTCCATCCGTCGCAACGAAACGCACGTCGGTCCCATCCATCACAACATAGACACCCGTGAGAAACGGCCTTGTTTCGTCCGCTGAGACCGCGAAGATCGTCTGCCGGATCATCGTTCGCATGGACTCGGCATCAATCGCGCCCAAGGCGTCTTCAGCAGGCTTGGGCATCGTAGGAAAATCACCGGCCGGAAGCCCCAGAATTTCAAAGTTGCTGTTCTCGCACGTTATCTGCGTCTGCGTGACACCTTCATCAGCTCTAATCTCAACCGTCGCCTCGGGTAGATTACCGACAATTTCTGTAAGAATCCGCGCGGGAAGCGTCAACTGTCCGCTCTGTTTGACTTCTCCCTCTATCTCAACCTGAATGGCCAACTCCAGATCCGTGGCCGTCAGCTTTAGTCCATCTTTTGTTGTCTCCAACAGCACATAACTCAGAATGGGCATCGTGGTGCGCGTCGAGATGGCACGGTTGACAAGATGTACGCCTTTAAGCAGTGCGGATTGTGAGCAGGTTACCCACATCGATCAACCTCCGGCGGCAGTAGTACTAATTGTTATTACCTAAACCCTAGTACTAGTAGTAGTACTGTGAACAATGTGGACGGATGCCCTTCGCGCCATTCATCATAACGGGAATCGGGTGTGTATAGGTATCTGGATAACTGCAGTAGATATCCACTACTCACCTGTCTTGAGGTTGTCGACGACACTCTTGAGCGCAGCGACAAGATGCGTATCTTGGTTGAGGGCCTCCTTGACCCTATCGCACGCATGCATGACCGTCGTATGGTCCCGCCCGCCGAACTCCTCACCAATTCTGGGGAGGGAGGAGTCCGTCAGCTCGCGCGCCATATACATCGCAACCTGGCGTGGAAATGCAACGCCCTTCGTCCGGCGCTTAGCGCGCATCTCCTCGACCCGGATCCCAAAGTGCGCCGCCACGGCCTTTTGAATGGCCGGGATGGTGATGGGGCGCGCTGGTGAAATGGGCAGCAGTTCCTTCAAGATCTCAGACGCCAGGTCGACGGTGATAGTCGAGCGGGTCAGGTTGGCGTAGGCGACCACACGTACCAGCGCTCCTTCGAGTTCGCGGATGTTAGATTGAATCCGCTGCGCGATAAACTCCGCCACTTCGTCCGGGACCTCGATGCCGTCAGTCTCAGCTTTCTTCCGAAGGATGGCGATGCGTGTCTCGACGTCCGGCGGCTGGATGTCGGCGATCAGTCCCCATTCGAAACGCGAGCGGAGACGATCCTCAAGGGTGGGAATCTCTTTCGGCGGCCGGTCGCTGCTGATGATGATCTGCCTGCTGGCCTCGTGAAGCGTGTTGAAGGTGTGGAAGAACTCCTCCTGTGTCCGCTCCTTCCCGGCGAGGAACTGAATGTCGTCGATCAGGAGCACGTCGACGTTTCTGTACTTGGTACGGAACTCCAACGTGCGGTCGTCGCGGATGGAGTTGATCAGTTCGTTCGTGAACTTCTCGCTGCTGATGTACGCGACCCGGTGCAGTTGTTTGCGATGGACCACGTAGTGGCCGATCGCCTGGAGGAGATGCGTTTTCCCCAGCCCCACGCCCCCGTAGATGAAGAGCGGGTTGTAGGCGCGCGCCGGGGCTTCCGCGACTGCCATTGCCGCGGCGTGCGCGAACCGGTTACCCGAGCCGATGACGAATGTGTCGAACGTGTATTTTGGACTGAGGTGTAACCCATCGGGGATCCGCTGGGGTGGTGGTGGCGGCGCCGGGGTGACATCTTCACCGATCACCAGCTGCACGCCGATGGGACGCGCCAGGACTTCCTGGAGGGCTGAACGGATCAGGCCCGCGTATCGTGTCTCGACCCATTCCTTTGCGAGCCGGCTCGGCACCGAAAACGTGACGACGTCGCCATCGAGTGACATCGGCGTCATCGCTTTCAGGAAAGACTCGTAGCTCGGTTTGCTCAACCGCCCCTCGATACGGCGGAGCGCAGCTTGCCATACTCCGGTCACCGATGTGGTGTCGACAACCATGCTGAACCTCCCGGATTTGAGTGCGGCTCCGGCCGAACGTGATTAACCTGGCGTCCACTCACGGCTGGAACACGTCGCCGAGCGCGGCCACGCCCTCCTCGGTGAGCGTGCGTTTCCCTTGGCGCTTGGTGCTCACGAGCCGAAGGTCGTCAAGCAGCTGCAGTTCTCGATAGGCTGTGCTCTGGCTGATGCCGAGCTCCTTGGCGATGGCCGACGGGCCGGCGGACCCCAACTCGGCGATGAGGAGCAGCACCTTCTTTTGTCGGGGAGACAGCGCCGGCGGTGGGGCCGGCGCACGTACTGCGGGCGCGCTGCGGGTCGGCGTCGCGCCGACCGGTGTCGCGCCGACAGACAGGGTGATGACTGTACCCCGCCCAAGGTTGTTATCGATGGCAATGGCCCCACCAAGGAACTCCAACTGTTCCTGCGCAACCGGTAAACCGCTGCCAACCCCCTTAATGAGTCGTCGCATTTCAGGGGTGGCCGTGGTGAAGCCGGGCAGCAACGCTTTCTCCCGCTCCGCGATCCCCGGGCCTTGATCGGTGATGCGGATCGTGTTGCCATCGCCGAGGATGCTGATCACCGCACCCTCGAAATAGGCGTGAATGAGGTTTTCGATCACTTCGCGGATCACGACGTACGGTATGCGGCCGCCCCGTTCGTGTGAGAAGTGATACGTCCGCGCCGCCAGCTCTCCGACGAACTCGTGAAACTCCTCTCCCCGGAGCGAGACAACCCTCGGCGCGGCCATCGGCGAGTCATAGATTGCCAGCCGAACTTCGGTTGACTCCTCCGTTTCGGCAGGGCCCGAGGCCACGGCCGGGGGCCAGTCCTTGCGGAGAAGACGCACGAAATCAGACATCACTGAACGCCTGAACTCCGTTCGCCCCGCTCGCGATGCTCGTGGAAGTTATGCGCTCCGGTGGGAACTCCTACCGGCAAACACGCGACAGAGTACATTTCACAACCACCCATGGACGGGCAGCAGGTGACCACGAATGTGGACAACTTGACGCCGGGAGTGGCGGGAAATTCGTTGGTGAGCGCGGCCGTTCCTGCCGAACGTGAGTGCGTTAGGGCCACCAGACTTGGCTATGCGAACTTATCCACACCTGTGAAAAACTCTGTGGATAACATGTGCCGCCCTCGAAGTGGTAGGGTGCTGTCCACAGGTCGTTGAGTTGCGAAGGGGAGTGACTGGAGCGCTCGTGACAGGATCCACGATCGAGAATCTGTGCACAACCCCCCATGTTATGCGCAGGATGTCCACAGAAGATGAAAGGCATAGACGTTCGGGATGGATCGCCGCGTGTGCTATAGTGGATTGCCGAGGGCCTGCAAGCGACCACAGATTTCGCCCACGGAGTGGGCCGCCGGCTGTTGAGGAGGTCGAGCGTAGCGAGACCGGTGGGGCTTGCCAGTATTGTGATTCGTGAGGGCCGAGCTGTGGCGAGGCCAATGAATCCTGCTTGTTGCGACTAAGATGAAGCGCACATACCAGCCGAAAGCACGCAAACGCCAGCGTTCTCACGGGTTTCGGAGCAGAATGCGAACGCCGGGAGGCCGCACTGTCCTGAAGCGGAGAAAGGCGAAGGGGCGCCACCGACTCACGGTTTGATTCACCTGGCCTCATCCGAGCAGTTTCGTCTCGCCTATCGCGAGGGGCGGCGCGCGTCAAACGGCTTCTTCACTGTGCACGCTCGTCGGAACGGGCTGTCGCAGTCGAGAGTCGGGATTGCAGTCCCCGGGCGCCTCGGCAAGGCCGTGGATCGGAATCGTATCCGGCGCAGGATCCGTGAAGTGTTCCGCTCGTTGCCTGACATTCCCGCCGGTGTCGATGTTGTCGTCGTCGCAAAGCGCGCGGCGAAAGACGCGCGATTTGCAGAGCTGATCGTGGCCGCCCAGGATTTGGTCCAGCGCACCGCGAGCGATCTCAACAGACAATAAGGGTGAGTCGCACGTGTTGACGAAGTTACTGCTCCTGATGGTTCGCGCGTATCAACGGTTCATCTCACCATTCACGCCGCCGACGTGCCGTTTCTTTCCCTCGTGCTCCGAGTACGCGCTGCAGGCGGTCAGCCGCCACGGCCCCTGGAAAGGAACGCGCCTCACAATCGGGCGGCTGTTGCGGTGTCACCCCCTCCACCCTGGCGGATATGACCCGGTTCCCTGAATGAGATGAAGCCGTGATGCGGTTCATTGATGTAATCGCCAACGTACTGGCAGATGTGCTGTCAAAGTTCACCGGCTGGACCGGTAGTGCCATTATTGCCATCGCACTCCTCACGCTGGGCGTAAAGCTCGTCCTCCATCCGCTCACCCGCAAGCAATTACGATCAATGAAAGCGATGCATGCGTTGACCCCGCACATCGCGGCGCTGCGGGAGAAGTATCGTGACAATCCGCAGCAGATGAACGCAGAGATGATGAACCTGTATCGGGCTCACAACGTGAACCCGTTCGGAGGGTGTCTCCCGCTGCTGCTCCAGATGCCGATCTTGTGGTCACTGTTCCGGGTGTTCTCGAGGCCCGGAGTATTTAGCGGGCAGACGTTCTTCGGGATCCCGCTGGACAAAGCTCCAGGTCCGGCGGGCAGCAGCTTCCTTTCTCCCGATCTCTGGATGGCCATCCTCCGGCAGCCGGTGGCTCTACTGCTCATTGTCCTCGTGGGGCTGACCACGTACCTGCAACAGCGGATGTCGGTCACGGATCCGCAGCAAGCCAAGTTGTTCGTGTTCATGCCCATCATGTTCGCAGTCTTTGCTGTCAATTTCCCTGTTGGCATGTCAATCTATTGGATCATCTATAGCATCCTGGGCACGCTGGAATACTTGCTCATCGCAGGACGCCCGTCCGCGCCCAGCGCAGTGCCGGCGCGCGCAGCCGAGAAGCCCGAGATCTTCTCGCAACGCCCCAGAAATACCAAGAAGAAATGAAGGCGGCGAGGCGGAGTCGCGAAGCCTTTCCCCGACTGCAACTAATACGGGGACCCCTTTGGCTTCGCAACACCACCTCGCCGCGGTGGACCGAGTAAAAGAGATGAAGGATCTGGAGACGAGCGGACGGACTGTTGACGAGGCCGTCGAGCGCGCGTTGGGGGAACTCGGCCTTACTCGGGAAGATGTCGACATCGAAGTCGTCGATCCCGGTGCGCGGGGGTTGCTTGGCCTGGGCGCACATGACGCGCGCGTTCGGGTACGCCCGCGCGTCATGCCGTCGATTGCCGCGCACCAGCTCGCCGAAGATCTCCTGGAGGCGATGGGATTTCGCGCCACGGTTCGTGTGCGCGAGCAGGAAGGTGCGGTGGGCGTCGAGGTTTCAGGCCAGAACCTTGCGGCGCTGATCGGCCGGCACGGAACCACGCTCGAGGCGATGGGCGTATTGTTGGAAGCAATGGTCGCTAAACGCACGGGGCATCGCCCGCGTATCGTGGTCGATGTGGCCGGGTATCGGGAACGACGCCGCACGGCGCTTGAAGGGATCGCAAAGCGCGCGGCCGACCGCGCCATCCGCGAAGGACGCGAGATCGCATTGGATCCAATGGCCTCATATGAGCGTCGCCTCATCCACACGCTGCTCGCCGAACATCCCCAGGTGGTCACGTTCAGTCGTGGAGAGGGCAGCGAGCGCCACATCGTGATCGCACCGAAAGATCAGGCGATCAATCAATCTGAATGAATCTGGACTGAAGAATCAGCTGCGTACTGGCGCCGCCGCGCTCGGGCTGGCGCTGATGGACGCGCAGCTTGACGCGTTCCTCCAATACCTCACGCTCCTCCAGCGATGGAACCGCCGCGCTCGCCTGACGGCGCTCACCAAAGCTGAGTCGGTGATCCAGCTGCACTTCCTCGACTCGCTGGCGATCCTTCGCGCCCCATTTCCGCAGCATGCGCGCGTTGTCGATGTCGGCAGCGGCGCGGGTTTCCCCGGCATTCCCCTCGCGATCGCGCGCACCGACTTGCGCATTTCGCTGCTCGAGCCGGCCGCAAGGAAAGCCGCGTTCCTGGAACACGCCGGCGTAGAATTGGGAATCCCGACTGTCGTGCGGCACTCTCGCGCAGAGGTGGCCGGTCACGACCCGAAGTGGCGGGAGCAGTTCGACGTCGCGACAGGGAGAGCAGTCGCAAAGTCTGCGCTTCTGGCCGAGCTCTTACTCCCGTTTGTCAGGGTCGGAGGCAACGCGATCTTGCTCAAAGGTCCGTCGGCCGAAGCAGATGTAAGAGAACTGCGTCAAACTGCACCCGTGCTTGGTGGGAAGCTGCTGGACCTTATTCGTGTCACGCTGCCCCGAGGAGAGCGAAGAATCCTCATTGTCATCTCGAAGATTGCGGCAACACCGGAGCGGTTCCCTCGTCAAACCGTCCTGCATACTCGCAGACCGTTGACTCCAAAGGAGACCCCTTCGTAGTACCGAATGACAGTTTGGGGGCGATGGGTCGCGTCATCGCGGTAGCGAATCAGAAGGGCGGCGTTGGGAAGACGACCACAGCGGTCAACCTCTCAGCGGCCCTGGCCCTGACCGGTCAGCGAATCCTGGTCGTGGACCTGGATCCACAGGGGCATGCCACGAGCGGAATGGGCGTTCCCCGGAACGACGCGGGTCCGTCGGTGTATGACGCACTCATCAACGATGCGCCCCTTCACTCGATCGTAGTCCCAACGCAGATTTTGGGTCTTGATCTGGCACCCGGCAGCATCCACCTTGCTGGCGCGGAAGTCGAGCTCGTGGCGCTCCCTGCACGTGAAACCCGCCTGCGGGAGACGCTCGGATCTGTACGAAACCGCTACGATGCCGTGCTCATCGACTGTCCACCTTCACTCGGTCTGCTCACACTGAATGCCATGGTTGCCGCAGATGAGGTCCTCATCCCCATTCAGTGTGAGTATTACGCGCTCGAGGGGCTCACGCGCCTGGTCGACACGGTGTCACTGATCCGCCGCGAGTTGAACCCGGCCCTCAGAATTGGTGGCGTGCTCCTGACCATGTATGATCCACGCACCAACCTTGCCGAGCAAGTCGCTGCGGAGATCAGGCGGCACTTTGCGGGCGAGGTGTTTGCCACCGCGATCCCCAGAAGTGTGAGACTTGCAGAAGCTCCGAGCTTTGGCCAGCCAGTCGTAACCTACGACCCCTCGTCGCGAGGGGCCGAGGCCTACCTGGCTCTTGCAAAGGAGGTGGCGGAGCGTGTCGGACAGACGGCTGCCGTCAGCTGACACCCAGAATCTGTCACCCCATCCGAGCCGGAGGCGGGCTCTTGGAAAGGGGCTTGGAGCGCTTATTCCAGGCGCCGGCGCCCTCGCCGGTCAGCCGCGAGCGGACATCCCCTTGACCAAACTTGTGACCAACCCCCTTCAGCCGAGGCAATCGATGGGCGAGGAGGAGTTACGGGACCTCGCGAGCTCAGTAAAACAGCACGGCGTGCTTCAGCCTATCGTCGTTCGACCCATTCGAGATCGGTTTGAGGTCGTGGCGGGAGAGCGTCGTTGGCGGGCGGCCGCCTCGGCCGGCCTCGAGACGATCCCTGCCGTGGTGATGTCGTTAACGGATCAGGAAGCATTGGAGCTAGCCCTGGTTGAGAACCTCCAGCGGGAGGACCTAAACTCGATGGAGCGAGCGCGGGCCTATCAGAGACTCAGCGGAGACTTCGGTCTGACACAGGAGCAAATCGCTGATCGAGTGGGGAAAAGTCAGCCCTCCGTCGCCAATGCCATTCGACTCTTGAACCTTCCTCCAGAGATCCAGGCCGCGCTGGAATCTGGGAGAATCACAGAAGGGCACGCGCGGGCCATTCTCTCCGTCCCCACAGACGCTGGGATGCTGCGGCTCTGGGAGCGAGTTGAGCGGCGCGGCCTCTCCGTCCGTGAAGCTGAACGACTGGCCAGAGGAAGTATTTCACGTGAAATACACCACCCGCGTCCTCAGGATCCCCAACTCAGAAGCATCGAGCAGGACCTCTCAAGGCGCTACGGGACCAAGGTTAGTATTCACGGGACTCGGAGCAGAGGCACCCTATTCTTTGAGTTCTATTCCGAAGAGGACCTGCAAAGGATCCTGGACCTGCTCCTCAAGTAGCACCAGCGCCTCCTTCGGACTCCTGCCGCTTCCGATGCCTTCTCGATTTAGCGGTGTTGCCGCAGGCCCGCATATCGCACCAGCGGCGCGAGAGGTTTTTTGAGCGATCCAGGAAGAGCCAACCGCATCCGTCAACAGAAGCGCATTGCTTCACTCGGGTTAGATCAAGGGACGTAAGAAGCTGGGCAGCGGCCCAGGCCACGGGCCAGAGTGGCCGCATCAAGACGTCATCATCAGCCCACTGAAGGCCGAAAGCTTCCTGCATGGCGGTGACCTTTAGCCTGAGGAACCCCTCACGAAGCACACGGTTCAGAGACTCAAGGTCTGTTGCCATTGGTGACCTCTTTGTTGTTGCGGCCAACACAAGCCGGTAGATTGCTTCCCGAAGCCCTCGGGCGGTCTCGAGCGCTGTCGCCGCTTCGTCCGGACGTACCTTCTGCGCGTCTATCAGGTATGTCGCCTGTTCTCGTGTCAGACTACCGGCCTGTAAAGCCCAACCTATGAGGTCTGAGTAAGATCCAATCCGGTCCTGCGGGCGATCTGAGGCGTGCCAGTCTACTGTGTTCGTGAAGTCCAGCGCTATGTTGTTGCCGATAGCAGGGTATCTTGGCCTAGTTTCTTCTGTAACCTTCATAACGTTTTATACAGGGTTGAAGAATAACTCTGTAACCCATCTAATCTGTTATACAGGTTATGTACGAACAGCGCATTTCCCTTCGAATTCCTAGGGGAGACCTTTCTGAAGGTGGTGAGGCGGATGGATCGGGATGTGGCTGTGAAGATGTGGGAAGACACATAGGTCAGATCTTGTATGTGCGGGCTTTGCAGGGGTTTCCGCCGATAGAGTAGGTGGCCCTAAATCGAATAAGGAATTGAGTCGGCGCACCGTCCGTTAGACGCATAGGCACCCACCGATGTCGCCGCGGAGCGGCCGGCGGCGCAGGAGGCCGAGCTGTGCGAGGCCGTTGAATTTTGCTCGTTGCGACTAAGAGAAGAGGTTCCGCGAGGAGGGAAGCGCCTGATCGCATTGGTAGGTGTCGTTCTTGTCCTGATCATTCTTTGGGATGCCTTTGAGACCGTCGTGTTGCCTCGGCGTGTCGCCAGGCGCCTCAGAATCACCGGCATTTACTATCGCGTGTTTGGAGAGCTCTGGTTCGCGATCGCCGAGCGGCTGCGCGATGCTCGACGGCGCGAGGCGTTTCTAAGCCTGTTTGGTCCCCTCTCGCTCATCTTGCTGCTCGCGACGTGGGCGGCCGGACTCGTCCTTGGCTTCGGGCTCATCCACTGGGAGGCGGGTGCGCGGGCCACGCCCGTCGAGGAGACCGCCAACTTCTGGACGGCGCTGTATTTCAGCGGGTCATCGTTCTTTACGCTCGGGCTTGGCGACGTCGCGCCGCGGACGGGCTTCGGGCGTACTGCCGCAGTGGTGGAGGCAGGTACAGGCTTCGTGCTGCTAGCCCTCGTGGTCGGCTATCTTCCAGTGTTGTATCAGGCTTTTTCGCGACGTGAGGTAGAGATTTCGATGCTCGATGAGTGGGCCGGCTCGCCTCCGTCTGCCGGGGAACTGCTTCGGCGATTGGGCAGATGGGGTGATGTCGGAGCAGTGAGCGTGTTCTTAAGCAGGTGGGAAGAATGGGCGGCGGACTTGCTGGAGAGTCACATCTCCTATCCGATCCTGGCGGGCTTCCGATCGCAGCACGGGAATCAGTCCTGGGTGGCCGGGCTCACGACCATCCTCGATGCCTGCGCTCTTGTGATCAGCAGCGTGGAGGGGGTCCCCCACCGATCAGCCCATCTCACGTTCGCGATGGCCCGGCACGTCGCTGTAGATCTGTGCCAGGTGCTCGGTACCCCGCCCCTGGCGCCGGAGAAGGATCGGTTGCCGCCTGCAGAACTCGCGCGTCTTCGTGTGACACTTCGCGAGGCCGGGGTCACGATCCGCGGGGATCAGACTTCAGCTGCGGCGCTTGGCGATCTGCGCGCGATGTACGAACCGTACGTCAACTCGCTTGCGGACTTTTTGTTGCTGCCTCTCCCGAACTGGCTGCCCGAGCCGGGGGTGCGCGACAATTGGCAGAAATCAAAATGGGTATGAACGTCGTCTTCATCAGCCTGGATGACCGGCGCGAAGACATTCAGCCCGCGGAGGATCTCACCGCGCGAGAACTTCAGGTGCTTCAACTTCTCGCCGAAGGACTGTCGAACAAAGCGATTGCTCAACGCCTCCAGATCAGCGAGCACACGGCGAAGTTCCACGTTGCCGCAATTCTTGGAAAACTTGAGGCACACACACGAACTGAGGCCGTGACCAGAGCCGTGCGTCAGGGTCTGATCATTCTGTAACCTCACCGTCCCTACCCGAATGGCGGATGCCCGTCGCTTGGGTCCGTGGCATTGTGGATCCGGAGGTGGTACAGGTGCAAAATCTAGCGGAACTTTCAGATGCGCTGGCAGAGATTGTTGAGAGGGCCGGTCAGGCCGTGGTGCGAGTGGAAGCCCGCCGCAGGTGGCCCTCGAGCGGGGTTGTGTGGGCCGATGGGTTGATCGTGACCGCGGCCCACGTTGTGGAACGGGACGATGAGATTCAGATCGGCATCGCAGGCGATCGAACCGCCGACGCCACTCTCGTCGGCCGCGATCCCTCGACTGATGTCGCCGTGCTGCGCAGCGATGCCGTGACCGGGGTGCAGCTCCCTCAGTGGGCCGATCCGGGCGCAGTCAAAGTCGGCCAGCTCGTGCTCGCGATCTCCAGACCCGGGCGGAGTGCACGGGCATCACTAGGGATCATCAGCGCAGCTGGTGGAAGCTGGCGGACGCCTGCGGGCGGAGAGATCGAGCGCTATATTCAGCCAGATGTGGAACGCGCGTTGGGATTCTCAGGTAGCTTGCTGGTTGACACATCTGGCAGAGCTCT
>Ga0209853_1000007_pt1 | contig 63092 bp, 64 predicted proteins | sample GWRWS1_30_40_FD_187224 | JGI IMG/M metagenome (GOLD analysis project Ga0209853, IMG submission 187224) | Riverbed sediment microbial communities from areas with vegetation nearby in Columbia River, Washington, USA - GW-RW S1_30_40 (SPAdes)... | ecosystem: Environmental > Aquatic > Freshwater >...
CCCGACGTGCGAGACAGGATTCTTCCCGGCCGCCGCCTCCGTGCCCATCGGGCGGTTGAGCGCGATCACACCGTTCACCTTGTTCCCCCGGCCGATCTGTCCGCTGTCGCCGCTCTCCGCGGACGTCCCCGTCACCGAAAGATACATCCCTCCCAGTCCGCGCCCCCGCTGGTCGAGCGTATTCAATGACAGCGAGACCCGCCCGAGTGTCTTGACCTCGGCGCTGATAAACTCCTCAACCGCCTCGTGCATCTGCTCCTTACGACGGAAATAGCCGTCTTCAGAATCCACAAACTTATCGACGAATGCGACTGCCGCAGTGAGGTTGAGCTCTTTCCCGCGACGGAAACCCATGACTTTGATGTCTTCGCCCGCTTCGGGAAAGAGCGCTTTGAACGCAGGAGAGTTCATGTAATTCTCGGTGCTCAGCACCAGCCGTTCCGTCTCGGTGAGGGGCGCGTAGCCGACGGCAGCAGAAGTATCGTTCGCGCCTGGGACGTCGCGGCTGAAGATGTCTACGAGCTCGGGCGAGCCCTGCTTGATCTGCACGTCATAGACCACGTGCTCGTCGGGATCGACGAACCGGAGGTGCTCTTTGATCCAGCGCTTGGCGGTCGAGATCGCGATGTCGTTGATCGGGATACTTTTGCCGTTCAGGCTGTACGTCGCGCGGTCACCAAATATCAAGCGCATCGGATCGGTCACGCGCCCGCCGCCCAGTCGGATCTCCGCGTCGCCGGCGACGAGGAAGGCTTTGTCGATGTTATGGTGGAGGATCGCGCCGAACTGCTTCTGGTATTCCTTGCTCAGCGCAATGCTGACCCGATCCATGATGGCGTCACAGATCGAGTCGGGATGGCCGACGCCCTTCCGCTCAACGATCTCGACCTCGTGGTCCGAGACCGGTTTGCCGGACAGCACTTCAACGGTGATCTGCCGCACGCTAACCCTCCATCATTACTGCCATCCTGCCGCCCGGGGACGACGGGCAAAGACAAACGCCAGCACCATCCCCGCGACAAAGCCGCCGACATGCGCCCACCAAGCAATTCCTTCCGCTTGCCCCGCGACCATGGATCCGAGGCCGGAGATCAACTGTAACACGAACCAGATCGGGAGGAAGTAGATCGCCGGCACGTGCACGAACCGTGAGAAAAACCCAAATGGGATCAGCGAGAGGATGCGAGCCCGCGGGAAGAGCACCAGGTACGCTCCCAGCACCCCGGCGATCGCCCCGCTGGCGCCGACCAGCGGCACCGACGAGTTCGGGTCGAGCAGGATGTGGGTCATCACGGCGGCGATTCCTGAGATGACATAGAAGATGAGGAATCCAACATGGCCCATACGATCTTCGACGTTGTCGCCGAAAATCCACAAGTACAGCATGTTGCCGCCGAGATGAAACCAGCCGCCGTGCAGGAACATCGAGGTAATCAGCGTTGGATACTCTTCTGCGACGTCCGCGCCGCCGCGGCCGGTCACCTCGCCGGGAATCGCGCCGTATCTGAAGACGAACCGCTCGACTTGACTCGCGGAGCCCAGCGAGGTCATGTACAGAAAGACAGCCACACATGCGGCGATGAGGAGATATGTCACCACGGGACGCGTGGAAGACGGATTATCGTCACGCAGCGGGATCATGCCGCGACGCTCGTGTCCTCCCAGCGAACTTCGTCCACACCTTCTACATCGCCCACGGCGACGAGGACGTCGTGCCGGCTCATGCGCGCAGGCAGCCGGAGCGTCAGCTGCAGGACGACTTTGTTGTCGCGCCGCTCCGAGACCTCGACGTGCTCGATGTTCACCCCGAACGTGCCGAGTGCCGTCCCGATGCGACCCAATTGTCCAGGCCGGTCCGATGTGACCATGATCAGGTGGCCAAGCCCCCGCCTCGGGATCAGCGCTTCAAACCCCTTGAACAACGTCAGCACCCCGAGCACGATCACCGTCGTCAGCACGGCGCCCATGTAATAACCGATCCCGGCCGCCGTCCCAATGGCCGCGACCGTCCACAGGTTTGCGGCGGTGGTCAGCCCCTGAACGCTCGCGCCGGTACGCCAGATGGTCCCAGCGCCGAGGAAACCGATCCCGACCACGATGTTGCTGGCCACGCGCGCCGGATCTGCTCCGGAACCAAAAAATCCTACGGCGGAGATCAGCGTGAACAGCGCAGCGCCCAGGCAGACCAGAATGTGCGTGCGAAACCCTGCAGGCTTCTCCGTCGCTTCGCGCTGCCAGCCGATCACGCCGCCCAGGACCATCGCCAAGAGGAGCCGTACCGCCTGTTCCCAGAGCGGCACCGCCTGTTCCATAAATGGAGTCATGCTGTGGCCGCCGCTTTCTCCCTAGCGATTACTTCCACCTGCTCCATCAGCGCATCAACAAGCCGGTCTTCGGGCAGGCTCGCAACGATCTTGCCGTCTTTGAAGAGCAGCCCCATCCCCCGGCCGCAGGCGATCCCGAGGTCCGCCATGCGCGCTTCCCCGGGTCCGTTGACGGCGCAACCCATCACGGCGACCTTCACCGGCGCCTTGATGCGTGCCAGCCGTCGCTCGACCTCCTGTGCGATGGCGATGATGTCGACCTCGGCCCTGCCGCACGATGGACACGCCACGAGCTGCACGCCCCGCGTCCGAAGTCCCAGACTTTTGAGAATCTCAAACCCAGCCTTGACCTCTTCGACCGGATGCGCGGCGAGCGAGACGCGGATCGTGTCACCGATTCCGGAGGACAGAATCGCGCCGATCCCCGCCGCGGATTTGATGCCGCCGGCCCAGGCGGTGCCGGACTCCGTGATGCCGACGTGCAACGGATACTGCGTCCGCTCGCTGATCATCGCGTAGGCCCGGACCGCCATCGGCACCTCAGATGCCTTGACCGAGATGACGATATCGTGAAAGTCGAGATCCTCGAGCACCTGCACGTCTTCCATGGCGCTCTCGACGAGCGCCTCCGCGGAGGGCGCACGGAACCGCCGCAGCATCGCTTTGGACAGCGACCCGATGTTGGCGCCGATGCGGATCGGCACGCCCCGCTCTTTTGCGGCCTTCGCGACGATACGCGTGCGAGCGCGGCTGCCGATGTTGCCGGGGTTGATGCGCAGCTTGTCGACACCGCCCTCCAGCGCCGCCAGCGCCAGGCGGTGATCAAAATGAATGTCGGCGACGATGGGGAGTGGACTACGGGGCTTGATCGCGGCGAGCGCCGCAGCCGCCTCCTGATCGGGGACGGCGAGCCGCACGATCTCGCAGCCTTCGGTGGCCAGCTGGTAGATCTGGACGAGGGTGCCTTCGACGTCGCGCGTGTCGGTGATGGTCATGGACTGCACCGAGATCGGCGCGCCACCGCCGATCTCGACGTTCCCGACTCGAATTTTTCGGGTGGTGGTCCTGTGCATACGCCTCGACGGAACGGCCAGTCCTAACGACCTAACCACGTTTGCACGATTCGTCCAATATCACGCATCGTCAATGGTACCAACAGCAACAGCAACAGCGCAAACCCAACCAGATGGATGTAGCCTTCGCGCCGCGGATCGACGGGCCGGCGCCGGAACGCCTCGACGATGAGAAAGCTGAGCCGTCCACCGTCGAGGGCGGGAAACGGAATCAAGTTGAAGAGCCCGATCATGATCGAGAAGAGAGCCGCCGTGTGCAGGAAGATCTCGAAGCCCGCCCGCGCGGCCTCGCCAAGAAAGTCGACCGCCGCCACCGGGCCTCCGAGTTGGTCTAGCATCTCGCGATCCCGGACCAGCTGAACGAGCGTGGTGAGGATCACCGACGCGTACTGCACGGTGTTTTGCACGCCCCACGCGAATGCGCGTCCCGGACCCATCCGTTCTCGGATCGGTTCAGGAGAGAACCCAATCAGGCCAATCTTCTTCTGCCTGGGTTCCAACCGCGAGGTGACCGAGACCGTGAATTGCTGTCCGTCTCGGTCCACCGTCAACACGAGCCGTTCATTGGGATGCGCATGGATGGTGTCGACGACCTCTCTGCCGTCGCGCATCGGCACGCCATTGATCGCCACGATCGCGTCGCCGGGGCGCAGCCCCGCCTGCTCGGCCGGCCAGCCCGGCTGGAGCTTCCCGATGCGGTTAGTCACTCCAACCGGAATTCCCACCGCGAGGGCCATACCGGTCAGCAACACGAACGCGAGCAGCAGGTTCATTCCGGGCCCGGCGGCAACGACGGCGATGCGCTGCCAGACCGATTTGGAGCGGAAGCTTCCGGGGCCGCCGGCATCATCGAGGTCCTCACCGGCCATCCGCACGTACCCTCCAAACGGCAGCAGGTTGATCGCGTACTGCGTGTCGCCACGGCGGAATCCGATCAGCCGCGGACCAAAGCCTAGTGCAAACGCGTACACGGTGACGCCGACGCGCTTGGCCACGAGAAAGTGGCCCAATTCGTGGACGAAGATCATCACACCAAAGGCAATGATGGCCAGGACAATGTTAGGCAACGATATCGCTCCTCAGATAGTTAGTGTGCTCACGCGCCCATACATCGGCGTCAAGGATCTGTCCTACGGACGGCGCCGCGATAACATCGTGAGCGTCCATCGCGCTGCGGACGATCCTTGCGATATCTGTGAATCTGATCCTGCTCTCTAAGAACAACTGCACGGCGACTTCGTTGGCGGCGTTGAGCACTGCCGGCATCGTGCCCCCGGCGCGCAGCGCTTCATACGCATACCCCAGACACGGGAAGCGCTTGGGTTCCGGCCGTTCAAACGTCAACTGCACCCGCGCCCATTCCAGGGGCGTCATCGGGAGCGCCGGCCGCTCTCCTCCATAGAGTGCGTACGCGATGAACGTCCTCATGTCGGGGAACCCCAGCTGTGCTTTGACGGATCCGTCCACGAACTCAACCATCGAGTGCACGATGCTCTGTGGATGGATGATCACGTCGATCTGCTCCGGCTTCAGACCGAAGAGCCAGTGGGCTTCGATGACCTCGAGGCCCTTGTTCATGAGCGTTGCCGAATCCACCGTAATCTTCTTGCCCATTTTCCAGTTCGGATGGGCCAGGGCTTCCTCGATCCGCACCTGGTCCATCGTCTCGAGGGGCCGGCGCAAGAGCGACCCTCCGGAAGACGTCAGGATGATCCGGCGCACAGAGTCTGCGCGTTCCCCCCGGAGACACTGCGCGACCGCAGAATGCTCGCTGTCGACGGGCAAGAGTGAGCCGTGGCGGCGCAGTTCTTCCATCACCACAGGGCCCCCAGCAACAAGTGTTTCTTTGTTGGCAAGCGCGACCTCGCGCCCTAACCTGAGCGCAGCCAGCGTGGGGCGGAAGCCGGCAATCCCTACAACCGCCACCAACACAAGGTCGGCGTCAGCCGTGGAGACGAGATCGGAAAGAGCGTCGGGTCCAGACAGGACCAGCGCGGAGGTGGACAGGTGCTTCCGGACGACGTCGCCGGCGTCAGGATCGGCAACAGCAACAACTGAGGGTCTGTACTTCACCGCCTGCGCGACTAACATCTCTGCGTCGCGTCGCGCCCCGAGACCCGCAACCTGAAAATCACCGGGAGCAGCGTCGACGATCTCCAGCGCCTGACGCCCGATCGACCCAGTGGATCCGAGAATGACGAGGCGTTTCATGATCAGATTCTTCCCGACAGTCTCAATGCGAGATATGCGACCGGGGCCGCGAACAATACGGCATCGAACCGATCAAGCACGCCGCCGTGACCGGGCAGCAATCCTCCTGAATCTTTGACGCCGGCCCGCCGCTTGAGGGCTGATTCAAACAGGTCGCCGATCTGGCCCGCAATGCTCGTAATCGCACCAAGCGCAATGGCCCCAGGCACGCCGAGTCCAAAGATTGGCCCGGCCAGCAGTCCGGCGATTCCCCCTGCCCCGAGGCCGGCGATCGCGCCTTCCCAACTCTTCCCTGGGCTCACTTTTGGAGCCATTTTGTGCCGGCCAAACAACAGCCCGACGAAGTACGCGGCAATGTCGCATGCCCACACGATCACGAATAACCAGAGTATTTCGTCGAACGTGCCCTGGAGCCGCCAGCGCGCGAGCACGCCCAATGGAACCCCTACGTACGCGATCCCCTGGATCAATATCAGCATTGCCGGCTGACGCCAGCGGTGCGGGTCCATGCCGCGAACGATCCAGGGACCCACACCGGCGAGCAACACCACCGCGCCGAGAATGAGCAGCACCTGTTCCGTCCAGAAGCCGGCAGCGGCCAGCAGGACGGCGAGGACCGCACCGGTAGGCACAGCTTTCTGTGCGCCGGCGACCTGCGGATGCAGCCCAGCGTATTCGACCGCGGCGAGTAGTGCGAGGATCACCGTGATGGCAACCCACCACACCCCGCCCGCCCATGCCGCGGCCAGAAATACGGCGCCGCCGATCAACGCCGTCATGGTACGAGGGAGGAGCTTGGCGCGACCGAATGCGCTTGCGAGCTGGTCCATCAAAATTTACGAGCTTTCAATTCCACCGAACCGGCGCAGGCGTTGCTGGTAGGTCTGTATCGCGGCCGATAGGTGCGTCCTGTCGAAGTCCGGCCAGTACACGTCGCAGAAGTACAACTCAGTGTATGCAATTTGCCAGAGGAGGAAATTGCTGACCCGCTGTTCTCCACCCGTCCGGATAAGCAGATCCGGGTCAGCGAGACCCGCAGAGTAGAGATAGCGACTAAGCGCCGCCTCATCGATGGCATCGGGCGATAGCCGTCCGGCGGCGGCGTCGCCCGCAAGCCGGCGCACCGCGGAGAGGATTTCGGCGCGTCCGCCGTAGTTGTAGGCAACATTGAGGATGAGCTCGCCGTTTTCTCGGGTGAGCGCGACCACTTGCTCGACTTCGCGGCGCAGGCCAGGGTCGATCGAACTGAGGTCGCCGCTCACACGTAGCTGGATTCCCTCGCGGATCAACTCGTCCGCCTCGTCGGATACGGCCTCCCCGAGCAGTTGCATCAGTGCTTCCACCTCGTCGGCCGGCCGTCTCCAGTTCTCAGTTGAGAACGCGTACAGCGTAAGAATGGAGACGCCGAACTCCCGGCTCGCTTCGAGCGTCCGGCGGACGGCGTCGAGACCGGCACGATGACCGGCCGCCCGGTTCAACCCGCGGGCAGCGGCCCATCGGCCGTTGCCGTCCATGATGATGGCGATGTGTGTTGGGATTCGAGTGGGATCGATAATCGCTGGCGTCGCAGGGAGCGGCCCCGCTGATGGACTGTCACTCACGAGACGGGCGTGCGGCGCCAGGCCTTAAGGATGCGGGGTCGTAGCGCTCGGCGGTGACGAGCAGCTCGACTCCGCCGTCTGCGGTGACACGCTGCCGGACGACGCGCATCGGTCCGCTGACCCGGACGGTAGGAACGGGCGAGCGAGTCTCGGATACCGTGACGACCGCACCTGCGGCCTCGAGCCGGCGGCGCGCATCTTCGAGCTCCAGCCCGATCACGTCGATCAACTAGACCTCCATGATCTCTTTGTCTTTTCCCGCGAGCAGGGCCTCGACATCGGCGATGTACTTGTCCGTCAGCTTCTGCAACTCGTCCAGGCCGCGCTTCGCATCATCTTCAGAGATGTCGCCATCCTCTTCCAGCTTCTCGATCATCTCTTTCGCCTCGCGGCGCACGTTGCGGATTGCCACGCGGCCTTCTTCGGCGTGGCGGTGGGCGATCTTCACCAGTTCTTTGCGTCGCTCCTCGGTCAACGACGGAATCGGCACGCGGACGTGCGTGCCGTCCGAGGACGGGACCAGTCCAAGCTCGCTCTTCAGGATCCCCCGCTCGATGTCTTTCACCATCTTGCGATCCCAGGGCTGGACGACCAGCAGCCGCGGCTCGGGCACTGTGATCGTCGCCAGCTGGTTGATCGGCGTGGGGGTGCCATAGTAATCGACCCGAATCTGCTCGAGCAGGGCGGGACTGGCGCGGCCGGTGCGCAGCGAGGAAAACTCGTGCTTGGTCGCCTCGATGGCCTTCGCCATCCTGGTCTTCGTGTCGGTGATGACGTCGGCGATCATTGCGCGCGCACCGAGGACGTCACCAGTGTGCCGACTTCCTCGCCCAGCACGGCGCGTTTCACGTTGCCTGGCCGCGCGACGTCAAAGACGATGATGTCCATGTTGTTGTCCTTGCACAGGGCGACGGCAGTGGCGTCCATGACCTTGAGGTCCTGACTGAGGACGTCGAGGTACCCGAGCCGGCGATAAATCACGGCGTCGGAGTGCACGTTCGGGTCTTTATCGTACACGCCGTCCACGCCCTTTTTGGCCATGAGCAGGGCCCCGGCCTCAATCTCGATGGCCCGGAGCGCGGCGGCGGTGTCGGTGGTGAAGTATGGGCTACCGGTCCCCCCGGCGAAGATCACGACGCGGCCTTTCTCCAAATGGCGCATCGCGCGACGCCGGATAAACGGCTCCGCGATCTGGTGCATCTCGATCGCGGTCTGGACCCGCGTGACGAGCCCCCGTCCCTCCATTACCGCCTGTAGGGCCAGCGCGTTGATGGCCGTTCCCAGCATGCCCATGTAGTGGGCCGTGGCTTCATCCACGCCGAGGATCAAACTGACATCTGAGCCCCGGACAATGTTTCCGCCGCCCACGACAATGGCCACCTCAACGCCCGCGGCCGTAACCGCAGCGACCTCCTCGGCCACCAGGCCCAACACATGAGCGTCGAGGCCCGTACGACCGTCGCCCGCCAGGGCCTCGCCGCTCAGTTTCAACAGAATGCGCTGGTACTTGGGTCGCTGCGACTCGGAGGGAATACCGCCACCTCCTGCCAGCCGATCTTCAGGTCCAGGTCCCCAGGGTCCCCGGTCCCGCCACCTTATTCGCCGATCTTGAACCTCGCGAACCGCCGAACTTGAATGTTCTCACCGACCCGCGCGATGGTGTCGGTGATAATGTCGCGCACGCGCTTGGACTCATCGCGGATGAAGGGCTGTTCCAACAGGACGACTTCCTGGTACCACTTCTCCAGTTTGCCCTCGACGGCCGCCGCGGGCTTGCCGGTCAGCTCGGCCGCGATGACCTTGCGCTGCTCAGCAAGCGCGTCGGCAGAGATCTCCTCGCGGCTGACGTACTGAGGAACGCTCGCCGTGATCTGCATGGCCAGATCGTGCGCCAACCGCTTGAACTCGTCGGTGCGTGCCACGAAGTCCGTCTCGCAATTCACTTCCACAATCGCGCCGACGCGGCCACCTGTATGGATGTACGCTTCGACGAGTCCCTCCGACGCGGCGCGGCCTGCCTTCTTGCCAGCGACGGCGAGCCCCTTTGCGCGCAGTATCTCCACGGCTCTCTCGAGGTCTCCACCGGCCTCGGCGAGTGCATGCTTGCAGTCCATGACCCCAGCGCCCGTTCGCGCGCGAAGGTCTTTGACGAGATCTGCCTGACTAGTTGTCGTTGCGGTTTGCTTTGCGTCCACTACGACACCTCGTGCTCAACCAGTGACTCCGCGGGAACCTCCCCGGGCTTCTCCTCGATTCCTTCAGCGGCTGAGGCGGGCTTCTCATCAAACGATTCCGCTTCTTCCTCTGACGCCGCGATGGGTTCTCCGGTCTCTTCCACGACCTCACGCTTCCGCCGCTCTTCGAGCCCTTCCAGGGCGGCGTTGGCGATCCGGCTGGTGATCAGGCGCACCGCCCGGATGGCGTCATCATTGCCGGGAATCGGATAGTCGACTTCATCGGGATCGCAGTTCGTATCGATGATGGCGACAACAGGAATGCCGAGCTTTCGGGCTTCCGCGATGGCGATGTGTTCTTTGCGCGTGTCGACGACATACACGGCCGACGGCAGTTGCGTCATCGTCTTGATGCCGCCAAGATATTTCTCCAGGCGCGCCAGTTCTTCGAGCAACCTCGCCTGTTCGCGCTTGGGGAGGACGTCCATCAGTCCGCGATCGCGCATGTCCTCAATCTCGCGCAGCCGCTCGACCCGCTTACGGATGGTCTGGAAGTTTGTGAGCATCCCGCCCAGCCACCGCTGGCAGACGTACGGCTGCGAGGCGCGGATGGATTCCTCGCGGATCGAGTCCTGCGCCTGCTTCTTGGTACCGACGAAGAGGCAGGTTCCCCCGTTCGCCACGGCGTCACGCACGTTGGCGTACGCCTCCTCGATCATGGGGACGCTCTTTTGAAGATCGATGATGTGAATGCCGTTCCGTTCGGTGAAGATGAAGCGGGCCATCTTGGGGTTCCACCGGCGGGTCTGATGGCCGAAGTGAACCCCGGCTTCGAGGAGTTGCTTCATCGTAACGACAGGCAACGCGTAACCTCCCTTTGGTTTGTTCCCTCCGCTCTCCTCATCCCCGACCACCGGAACCTTGCGGCACCCCCGATGGGATCAGAGAGCGTGCGTAATATGTGGCAAGGCAGTATAACACAATTCGCGGGAACCCGGGAACGGGGGAACATGGGAACGAGCAACTGCTGAATTGCTACTCTGTCGCGTTCCCGCGTTCCCGCGTTCCCGCGCTCCCGCGTTACCGTCACTATGCTCTCGGATGTGCCTTGTCATACACTCGCTTAAGCCAGTCGCGCGACACGTGCGTGTAAATCTGCGTCGTGGCGAGGCTCGCGTGGCCGAGGAGTTCCTGCACCGAGCGGAGATCGGCGCCGCCGTCGAGGAGATGAGTGGCAAATGTGTGGCGCAGCGCGTGCGGGCTGATGCGCCGGTCAAACGCGACCTTCCGGATGTGCCGGTCCACGATCACGCGCACGCCCCGGTCAGAGAGCGGGCCACCTCGGGCATTGAGGAACACGGCGTCGACAACGCGGTGTCGGGCGAGAGAGGGTCTGGCCTCGTTCACATACCTCCGAAGGGCGTCCTGCGCAGCACTCGTGAGCAGGACGATCCGTTCTCTGCGGCCCTTCCCCATGATCCGGATCTCATCGTTCGATGGAAGATCTCCCCGTCGCAATGAGGTCAGTTCGCCGACGCGAAGGCCGGTCGCGTACAGCACTTCAAGGAGTGCCCGGTCCCGCAGGCCGATCCGGGTCGTCACGTCGGGCGCGGCGAGCAGGGCGGCAACTTCGTGAGGGGTCAGAAACTTGGGGAGCCGGCGGGGCTGCTTGGGCGTGCCCACCAGGACGAGCGGGTTCCGACTAACCATGCCCTCTCGATACAGGTATTTATAGAAGGTGCGCAGCGCGGACAGCCGCCGCGACACGGATGACCGCGCGTAGCGCCGGTCCATGGTGGCCACATACCGCCTCGCGATCTGGGGGGTGACGGCGGACCAGACCGTGACGCGCTCGCCGGACAGAAAACGCGCGAAGTGGCGAAGGTCTCGACCGTAGCCGGTCAGTGTATGCGAAGAAACGCCGCGCTCGCCTTCAAGCGCGGCCAAGAATGCGTCGATTTCCTGTTGCACGCAGCGAGGCTTCTCCTAGCGGGCAACCGGCTCCTCTGCCGGCTCCGGGGTCACCGGTTCCGTGTAGCCGCACGTGCGGTCCAGACACCGCAAGGTGGTCTTCCTCGCGGTCTGGTGAATACCGAGCACATTCTTCCCGCAACGGGGGCACACTTTGTCCGTGGGTTTGTCCCAGCTCGTAAACGTACAGGCGGGATACGTGCTGCATCCAAAGAACGTGCGGCCACGCCTGCTGCGGCGCTCCACCACCTCGCCAACCTTACATTTCGGGCACGGCACACCGATGCCCAGCGGGCGCGTGTACTTGCACTCCGGAAACCCCGAGCAGGCGATGAATTCGCCGAACCGGCCGTGCTTGCGCACGAGCGGTCGCCCGCATACGGGACACGCCTCGCCGATCTCAACCACGGGCATCTTTACTTCTTCGATCTTCTTCTCGGCGATGACGAGGTCGTGTTCGAACGGCTTATAGAAGTCGCCGACGACCTTCTTCCAGTCCAGCCGCCCCTCTTCGACCTGGTCGAGTTCCTCTTCCATTGTCGCGGTGAAGTCATAGTCGATGACGTCGCCGAAATGCTCGACGAGCATGTCGTTGACGAGCACGCCCAGGTCGGTCGGCTGCAGGCGCCGGCTGGTGGAGTGCACATACCCGCGGCGCTTGATGGTCTCAATGGTCGGCGCATACGTACTGGGCCGTCCGATGCCGCGTTCTTCCAACGCCTTCACCAGCGACGCCTCGGTATATCGCGGCGGCGGCTGGGTGAAGTGCTGCTGCGGTGCCAATTCCATGAGCGTGAGTTGGTCGCCGGTGGTCAGCTCGGGGAGCCAGCCCTCTTTCTCTTCCCCGTTCGCGTCCGTGCCCTCACGGTACACGGCGAGGAATCCGGGGAACTTCACGCGAGACCCGGTGGCGCGGAACAGGAAGCTGCCCGCGTGGATGTCCACAGAGAGTGTATCCATGATCGCGGACGCCATCTGGCTCGCAAGGAAGCGCTCCCAGATGAGTTTGTAGACTTTGTACTGGTCGCTTCGGAGGAACGGTTTCACGCGGTCCGGCGCGCGACGCACCGCCGTTGGGCGGATCGCCTCGTGGGCCTCCTGTGCCTCTCGCCGCGACCGATAAATACGCGGGCTGTCCGGCACGTAGGACTCTCCATACGTCTGCGTAACGTACTCTCGCGCCTCGCGCTGGGCGCCCTCTGAGACTCGCACCGAGTCGGTGCGCATGTAGGTGATCAAGCCGACGGTCCCCTCGGGTCCCAGATCAACACCTTCATAGAGCTGCTGGGCAACGTTCATTGTCCGTGCGGCCGAATAGCCGAGTTTACGGTTGGCTTCCTGCTGCAGCGTGCTTGTGGTAAACGGAGGCGCGGGATGGCGGAATTGATCCTTGCGCCGGACCTCGCCGACGGTGTACGTGACGCCGTCTAGATCGCGGACAATCGCGTCGACGTCGTCACGAGTCCGGAGAACCGTGACGTCCTCCTCGCCCGGCGACCCATACCGCGTCCCGTCCTTCCCGTACAGGCGCGCCTCGATGTGCTGGTCGTCCTCGCGTAACCGCGCCAGGAGGCTCCAGAACTCCTGCGGCACGAACGATTCGATCTCACGCTCGCGCTCGACGACGAGCCGGACCGCGACCGACTGTACGCGCCCGGCCGACAATCCTCCGCGGATCTTGCGCCACAAGAGCGGGCTCAACTTGTAGCCCACCAGCCGATCTAGGATGCGCCGCGCCTGCTGGGCATTGACGAGGTTGAGATCGATCTCGCGCGGGTGCGCAAGGGCCTTCCGGACGGCCTCTTTAGTGATCTCATGGAACTCGATGCGCTTGATCTCCGGGTTCACCGGACGCAGCGCGTCGGCGAGATGCCAGGAGATCGCCTCCCCCTCGCGATCAGGGTCGGTCGCCATGAACACCGCGGGTGCCTGCTTGGCGGCCTCTTTGAGCTCTTTGAGGATCCCGCCCTTCCCTTTGACGACGATGTACTTGGGCGTGAAGCCGTTCTTGACGTCCACGCCGAGCTGGCTGCGCGGCAGATCCTTGAGGTGCCCCATGGAGGCGAAGACATCGTACCGGCGGGTGAGGAACTTTTTCAGCGTACGGGCTTTCGTCGGCGATTCAACGACGACGAGCGAGCGTGGCTTCCCCTGTACGGCCCGGCTCTCGCCGTTGGCAGATTCACTCGGTTGGGGTTCGGGCGCGGCGGTCGCCTGGGGAAGCGGTGGCTTCGTCCGCTTCTTTGGCGTAGCGCCGTCCGTCGACACTTTGCGTTTTGGCATCGTCACCTACACCTTCTTCACATATCGCTGCCCGGCGAGCGCATCGACCAGACCTTCGGCCTCGAGCGAGAGCAGTACCCGGCTAATCAGCGCGACCGGTTGGCCGCAGTTCGCCGCGATCCGATCAACGTGTAGCGGAGTGAACGAGAGTTGCTGCCACACCGCACGCTCTTCATCGCTCAGCGAAACGGCGGCTGGGCGTTGCACGGATCCATGTGGAATCTTGAGCTCGTCCAATATGTCAAGCGCCGATACCACAAGGCGCGCACCCTGCGCGACCAGTTGGTGCGGCGCCCAGGTTGTTTCTTCAAAGATATTCCCAGGCACGGCAAACACCTCGCGACCTTGCTCCAGCGCGAAATCCGCTGTGATCAGTGATCCGCTCCCGATCCGCCCTTCGACCACTACGACGCCTTTCGCCAGTCCGCTGATGATACGGTTGCGCTGCGGAAACTGTTCGGGCCGTGGCGGGGTCTCCGGCGGGAATTCGGACACCACCGCACCCGAGCGGATAATCCGTTGCATCAGTGGTGCGTGCTCCTTTGGATAGACCATATCCGGACCGCAGCCCAGCACCGCAATCGTCCGGCCACCGCCATCGAGCGCGCCCTGATGCGCGGCGCCGTCAATACCGCGCGCCATGCCGCTGACGATCGTGACGCCGCACGCCACGAGATCCGCCGCGAGCCGGCGTGCCACCGCTTTCCCGTATTCGCTCGCGCGCCGCGCGCCCACGATGGCGACCGCGATCTCATCCTGCGGCAGGAGCGTTCCTCGCACGAACAACTCGCGCGGTGGATCGCTGATCGGGCGCAAAGCCGACGGATACTCCTCGTCATCGCGCGCGACGATACGAATGTCGTCATTATCGCCCATTAGGATAGCACAGGGTGTCAAGCGAGCAGTCGCAGCGGTCGATCGAACGCCCGGTACTGTACGGCTTCAGCGAGGTGCGCGTTCGTCAATACATCGGCAGCTTCCAGATCCGCAATCGTGCGCGCCAGCCGGAGAATGCGGTCGTGCGCACGCGCGCTGAGTCCCAGTCGTTCGATCGCCGCTCGCAGAAACGTGCGCCCCTCCTCATCGAGCCGACAGTATTTGCGGAGCAGCCGGCCGGTCATCCCGGCATTGCAGGCGCCGAGACTCCCCAACCGTTCCTGCTGGCGGGCTCGCGCGCGCAGCACGCGTGTGCGGATATCAGTCGAAGGCTCCGCGGGCAGCGTGGTCATAAGATCTCCGCTCGGCACGCGCGGCACCTCGATATGCAGATCGAACCGGTCCAGCAGCGGGCCGGAGATGCGCCCAAGGTAGCGCGCGATCTGCGAGGGCGTGCACAAACATTCGCGTAAGCCATCTCCGTGGTAACCACAGGGACAGGGATTCATCGCCGCTACGAGCATGAATCGCGACGGGAAGGTGACGGTCGACTGCACACGTGCAACGGTCACGAACCCCTCCTCGAGCGGCTGGCGCAGCACTTCAAGCGCGTCGCGGTGAAACTCGGGAAGTTCGTCCAGGAAGAGCACGCCGTGATGCGCCAGCGTCACCTCTCCCGGCCGCGGCACAGTTCCGCCACCCACGAGCGCGGCGCTGCTCGTGCTGTGATGCGGGCTGCGAAATGGCCGCTCGCGCACCGGGCCGTGCCCGTTGAGCCTGCCGGCGACACTGTAAATGCGCGTCACCTCGATGGCTTCGTCCCAGATCAGCGGCGGGAGGATCGTGGGCAGCCGTCTCGCGAGCATCGTCTTGCCTGCGCCGGGCGGGCCGACCATGAGGACGTTGTGGCCACCGGCCGCGGCGATCTCCAGGGCGCGCCGCGCGTACGCCTGACCCTTCACCTCGGCGAAATCAACCGCATAGTCCGCACCGGCATCGCTGTGCGGCGGGCTGCGCACCGGTGTCAGCACTTCCTCTCCTTCGAGATGCTGGGTGACCTGGAACAGGGACCGCACTGCGTATACCTGCAGGCCCTCGACAAGCGCAGCCTCCTGTGCGTTGACTGCAGGTGCGATGAGGGTGTGGATTCCACCGGCTCGCGCCGCCATCGCGATCGATAAGACGCCTGGCACGGGGCGGATACCACCGTCCAACGAGAGCTCCCCCAGCGCCATCGCACCGTCGAGTCCAGATGCACGGATCTGCTCGGTCGCGAGGAGAATGCCGATGGCCATCGGCAAATCAAACGCCGGGCCTTCCTTGCGAACATCAGCCGGTGCTAGGTTGATCGTGATCTTACGGGAGGGGACTTCAAAGTTGGAGTTGCGGATCGCCGCCCGAACTCGCTCTTTCGCCTCCTGAACTGCGGTATCAGGCAGCCCGACGATGGTGAACGCCGGTAGCCCGCCCCCGACGTCGACCTCGACATCGACGGGATACGCGTCCAGCCCCTGCACCGCGGCAGTGCGAACTTTGGCCAGCATGCGAGACCTCCGGACGGATTGTAGAGACTGGGTGACGATCGTACACTGACTCTCCTGAGTCATCCCTCTTAACCCGGCACCAAGCAGGATCCCCCCGGCCTCGCTGCAGCTCGGCTCCAGACTCAATCAACGTGCAGAATCCACCGGCCTCGCCTCAGGCTCGGCCTCCTCAACAGCGTCGTCGGCCTGCTTTGCAGGCAGCACTAGTTGGTCGTCAACCTTGAGGCACGAAGGCGTCGCGGGTGAGTTCAACGGTCTCGACGCGTCCTGACGGGGATATAACGACGGACACGGCATCGAACCGGCAGGGCCGTTCAAGTAGCCTGCGTCCCGCGAGATAGTAGGTCGCCAGCCGCACCAACCGGCGTTGCTTGGCGGGAGAGACGGCCTCGAGTGGCACGCCAAATTCCGCGGTGGTCCTGGTTTTCACTTCAATGAAGACCAGCACCCCTCGCTCCTCTGCCACGAGATCCAGCTCTCCCAGCGGACACCGAAAGTTCCGGTGACGGATCTTGTATCCCGATCGCACCAGCAGACGCACCGCAGCCGCCTCACCGATTGCGCCTAGTTGCTTGCGGTTCACGAGATTGCAATTGGGAACTCGGCGATCCCGCTCCCTGACCACTTTGGGTCAAATGCCAGCCGCAAAAATGACGCGGTCAGGTCAAAAAACTACACAGGGGGCCAGGCCCCCTGGGCGTCAGGCCCCCTCTGGGTCTGCAGCTAGAATGGCCGTGGCATTCTGTCCGGTAGGAGGTCGTTCAGATGCGCTACCTTGCTGCCATCGTGTTTGTCCTGTTACTGCCCCTGCCGGCGCCTGCGCTTGTGGGGCAGTCGTTCGATTCCTTCTCCAGTGGGACGCTAATCCATCAACTGCAACTAACCTCGCGCGGCGCGAGTGCTTTTTCCGGCCGTACACTCCATCGATTCGTGTCGGACGACGGGGTCATCACGGTGGACATTGTGGTATCGGGCAACACGATCGAGCAGCAGGTCATGTACGTGCCAATGGACATCCAGCGAGCATATCAGGTGACCTTCTTCCTGCAGGATGCGGTGGGTTCGCTCGTCGGCGCGCAAAAGGGGATGATCGCGTACCGCGCTGCGGTGAGCAACAGAACGGAAACGCACCTGCCGTTCGGACCGTTGACGATGCGATTCACTCCGCTCAACGCGGGACAGATTCGAGTGCTCGTCAGCCGATAGGAATTAGCTGCTGTTCCAGGTGCACGAACGAGCGGCGGTGAATCGGGGTCAGTCCCAGTCGCGCGATGGCCTCGCGGTGCGCCTTTGTGCTATATCCTTTGTGGACGGCGAACCCATAGCCGGGGTAGCGTTCAGCGAACCCTGCCATCACGCGATCCCGTGTGACCTTCGCCACGATCGACGCCGCAGCAATCGAGGCGCAGGTGGCGTCGCCGTCGATGATCACGAGCTGGGTCACGGGGACATCGGCCGGGATGCGACCGTCCAGCATCACGAGGTGCGGACGAATCCCAAGCCCCGCAACGGCCCGGCGATGGGCCAGCCGCGTCGCCTGAAGGATATTGATGCGGTCGATCTCCTCCACGGTCGCGATGCCCGTGCCGATCGCGAATGCCGTACGGCGAATGCCTTCGTAGAGCGCGGCGCGCTCTCCGGCATCGAGCCGCTTCGAATCGTCTAGTCCTGGAAGGTCGACATGCTCAGGCAGGATGACCGCGGCCGCAACCACCGGCCCGGCCAGCGGCGCCACACCGGCCTCATCGACACCGGCGATCACCTCGAACCCGGCTCCGCGGCGATCGCGTTCAATAGCATACAGCGATTCGATCCGCGCCTGCTCCCGAAGCACGCGCGCTGCGCGCATCCGCAATCGTGCAACGAGCGCGCGGGCGCCCTGCCGTCGATCCCGGGACAGGACACGCACAATTAGGGGGTCGACCACCTTCATCAGCCGGACGAGCGTGGACAATTGCGCCAGGGGCAGCCGGCGCATGTCAGATGGGCGGAGCGGGCCTCGAATCGTCACGCCCTCCCTGGATCAGAATACTTGCAAGCCCCACCGGTCTCGCGACGCTCGACCTCCTCAACAGAATCAGAATACTTGCAAGCCCCACCGGTCTCGCGACGCTCGACCTCCTCAACAGAATCAGAATACTTGCAAGCCCCACCGGTCTCGCATCGCTCGACCTCCTCAACGAGTGTCAGCGCACGAGGCTCAACCGGGGCGGCGGCCAGTAGATGAACGAAGCCCTGCCCACGACGTTGACGCGGGGGACAAAACCGAAGAACCGGCTGTCCTCGCTGTTACAGCGGTTGTCACCAAGGACGAAAATCTGGCCCACGGGCACTTTCTGCGGGCCGTAGCTGGTGGTGCACGAACGGTCGCCGCCCGCGAGCGCCGTCGGATAGAGTTCCTTGATGGGTGTGTTGTTGATGAGCACCACGCCATCACGAAGTTCGACCGTCTCGCCGCCGAGTCCCACCACCCGCTTCACGAAATCTTTGCCTGGATTGAGGGGGTAATGAAAGACGATCACGTCTCCGCGTTCCACGGTGCCAAACCGATAGGACAGCTTACTGACCAGGATGCGGTCGCCGACCATGAGCGTCGGCTCCATCGAGCCAGAAGGAATGTAGAATGCTTGAACGACAAACGTGATGATGAGCAGGCTCAGCAACGCCGCGATGATGCTGGCGTCCAGTGTCTCAACGACCGAGCTCCGCCAGTTGGAAGGAATGGACTGCGCGCGCCGGATCACGATGCGTGCGATGATGAGCACGCCCGCAAGAATCAGAATCAGGCTGGGGATGCTGAGTGGAAGGCGGTCGAGAAACTCCAGACGCATCGTGGCCGGAAGACGAGGCCTCTAGCGACTCTCCTTGATGCGGGCCTCGCGCCCGACTTTCTCGCGCAGATAGTAGAGCTTCGCCTGGCGAACCTTGCCCTTGCGGACGATATCAATGCGATCGATGCGCGGTGAGTGCAGGGGGAACGTGCGTTCAACACCGACCCCGTGGCTGATCCGCCGCACCGTAAACGTCTCACGGATACCCCCACCCTTGCGGCCGATCACGACCCCTTCGAACGCCTGCACACGCTCACGCCCGCCCTCGACGACTTTGACGTGCACACGCACGGTGTCGCCGGGCGTAAAATCCGGCAGCTTCTTCTTCATCTGGTCCCGTTCGATGAGTGCGACTTTCTCCATCGCCATCCCCCGGATCAGTTTTACGCGGTCACGGCGTTGAATTATAGCACAGCACGCAGTTACTCATTTCATCACTTTCCGCACCCTAGTCTTCTTCTACATCGAGTTCGTCGAGCAACCTGCGGTCCTCATCTCCCAACGCTTCCGCCTTCAGGAGATCCGGGCGGCGTTCGAGCGTACGGCGCAGACGCTGCGCCTGGCGCCACCGGCGGATTGATTCGTGGTCTCCAGACAGCAGCACCGGGGGCACCGGCATCCCACGGTACTCCGCCGGCCGCGTATAGTGCGGGTAGTCCAGCAGACCCTCGCTGAAGGAATCGGCCTCGACTGATGCCGCGTCTCCCACCACACCGGGGACGAACCGCGCGACGGCGTCGACGATGACCATCGCCGGGAGTTCGCCTCCCGTCAGTACGTAGTCGCCGATCGAGATCTCGTCGGTCGCGAGGGTCTCGCGAACCCGTTCGTCGATCCCCTCGTAATGCCCGGACAGCAATACCAGGTGATTCTCCCTGGCGAGTTCCTGGGCGAGCGCGTGCGTCAGGGCGACACCCTGAGGTGACGTCAGAATGATCCGCGGCGTGGTGTTCGGCGAGGCGGCGCGGATGGCGTCGACGGCCTCGAAGAAGGGCTCGGGCTTCATGACCATTCCCGCGCCACCCCCGTACGGCGCGTCATCGACCTGCCGGTGGCGGTCCGTGGTGAACTCCCGCAGATCCCGCACCTTGATTTGAAGGCGACCGGCCTCTCGGGCGCGACCCAGCAGGCTGACCTGGAGAGGGGTAAACGCCTCTGGGAAGATCGTCACAATGTCGATGCGCATGCTAGCCCGTCTCGATCATCCCTGGCATCGGTCTGATGATCATTCGGCTGCGGGCGACGTCGATGGTAACCACGACGGTGCTGATCGCCGGCACAAGGACCTCACGTTCAGCTCCCCTGACCACGTAGACGTCGTTGCTGCCGGTGCGAAGCACCTCAGCCACGGTCCCGAGGAACCGCCCGTCTTCGGTCTCTACGCGAAGTCCCAGCACATCGAAGACATAGTGCCGGCCCGCCTCGAGCGGGGCCGCCTGCTCCCGCCGAACCGCGACTGCGGCATCCCGCCACCGCGACGCGGCCTCAATAGTATCGATGCTCTCGAGCTTGAGGAGCACCGCCGCTCCATGCGAACGGATCGAAACGACACTCGCCTGCATCGACTCTTTGTTCTTGAGGAGTGTGACGTGCCTGATCGCGGACAATCGCTCCGGAAAATCCGTGTCGGGATGGATCCGCATCTCCCCACGCAGGCCGTGAGGCCGCCCCACCCGTCCCACCACAATAAACTCGGGGCGCGGCCGGAGAGCCGGGGTCAAAGGGATCCCCGTATCAGTTTCAGTCGGGGAGAGACCCCGGCTCTTCGGCCGCGACATCGATGCTTATTCCTCCCTGATCTCCATGATGATGCCATCCTTGACCACGATCTCTGTGCGGCCGAGTTTGGTGAACAAGTTATCGCCCACGTTCACCTCCACCAGACTCTCCACGGTGCCTTGCGTAAACTCGGAGTTGAGCGCCAGTTCTTGCGCTTCGCGAAGTCGCATCGACAATTCGGCTTTGGTGCCCTCTTGCCTCGCGCGTTCCAGTTCCAGCTGCTGGCGGATCGCGCGCGACTGTGGCGAGACCTGCCGTTCCAGCTCAGTCCGTCGAATCTGCATATCCAACTGCTGCACGATTGTGTCGACCCGTTTGATCGCCTCCTCGAGGTCCTGGAGATACAGGCGTTTGAACCCTTCGGTCACGATCGCTTTGATGACAACCGGCCGGCTCACCGTCAGACCCATGGAATCCTCCAGGTCACTGGACTATCTCCAGCATCACACGCGTGCCGCTCTTCACCGCGCTCGCCCGCACCACGGCCCGCATGGCGCGGGCGATCCGCCCACCGCGACCGATGACTTTCCCCATGTCGGCGGGTGCGACACGCAGCTCAACGACGAGCGCGCGATCCTGCTCTCTCACCCGCACCTCGACCGCGGCAGGCTCATCGACCAGCGATCTGGCGATGAACGCGACCAGATCGCGAAGGGTACCCTGCTCGTCCATTGGGACTACAAAGCTCAGGATGTGGCGGCCGCGTCGCCGCCAGCCCTGGACAGTACACCTGTCTTCTCAAGAAGAACGCGCGCGGCGTTGCTGGGACGGGCGCCTTTGCGCAGCCAGGCGAGCGCCTTGGGTTCGTTGATCTTGATGGTCGACGGCTCTGTCTGCGGGTTGTACGATCCGATGATTTCAATGTAACGACCGCTCCGCGGCGATCGCGAGTCGGCGACCACAAGGCGGTAAAATGGCTGGTGCTTTCCGCCAATACGCATGAGACGAATCTTAACCATCGACTATGCCTCCCTTATTCGCAATACTTGCAAGCCCCACCGGTCTCGCGTCGCTCGACCTCCTCAACAAATCACAATACTTGCAAGCCCCACCGGTCTCGCGTCGCTCGACCTCCTCAACACCGTCACGAAAGTGGAAATGGGAATTTCCCTTTCTTGCCTCTTTTCTCAAACTCTCCCACGCGTTTGATGAGTTTCTTCGCCTCATCGAATTGCTTCATGAGACGGTTCACATCCTGGATCGAGGTCCCACTGCCATGGGCGATCCGGCGCCGCCGGCTGCCATCGATGACTTCCGGGTGCACCCGCTCGTCGGGCGTCATCGAGTTGATGATCGCCTCGACCCGTCCGAGTGACCGCTCATCGACCGCACCGGCGAGACCCGCCGCGCGACCGCTGAGCCCGGGGATCATTCCAATGAGGGACTCGAGCGGTCCCATCTTGCGGACGGATCGGAGCTGATCGCGAAAGTCTTCCAGCGTGAACTCCGCCCGCCTGAGCCTGCGCTCCATCTCGGCGGCGGTCTCAGTGTCGATCGTCTCCTGCGCCTTCTCAATGAGCGTGAGCACGTCCCCCATTCCCAGAATGCGGGACGCCATGCGGTCCGGATGAAACGGTTCGAGACCGTCGAGCTTTTCCGCGGTCCCGACGAACAATACGGGCCGGTGGGTCACCTCAACGACCGAGAGGACTGCTCCGCCCCGAGCATCCCCGTCAAGCTTAGTGACGATCAATCCGTCGACCCCGACCATCTCCTGAAATCGCTCGGCCATCGCCACAGCGTCCTGGCCGGCCATCGCGTCGAGGACCAGGACCACGTCATGAGGGTGCAATGCGTTCCGCATCGCGCGCAGTTCGGCCATCAGGTCGTCGTCGGCGTGCTGACGGCCAGCGGCATCGATGATCACCACGTCGTGCCCGCGCCGTTCAGCCTCGTCAAGCGACGCCTGCGCGATCTTGATGGGATCAGTGGCGCCGGGCTGGCTGAAGACCGGAACGCCAACCTGGGCTCCGACAACCTGCAGCTGGGTCACCGCGGCCGGACGCCGTAGATCGGTCGCCACCAGGAGCGGCTGCCGTCCACGGCGCTTCAAGCGCGATGCAAGCTTGGCGGCGGTCGTTGTTTTGCCGGCCCCATGCACCCCAACCAGGAGGACAATGGTCGGTGGCCGATCCGCCATGTGCAGCTCGCGCGCCTCTCCGCCCAGCAGGCGGACCAGCTCCTCGTGGACGAGTTTCACGACCTGCTGGCCGGGTGCGAGATGCTTGGTCACTTGCTGACCGGCGGCAGCGGCTTTGATGCGATCGATAAAGGTCTTGGCAACCTTGAAGTTGACGTCCGCCTCGAGGAGCGCCAGCCGCACCTCGCGCAGGGCCGCGTCCACGTCCGCGTCAGAGAGAACGCCGCGTCCCGTGAGCTGCGTGACGATCTTCTGGAGTCTGCCTTGAAGCGATTCAAACATCTTTCACCGCCACGTACACGCGATAGCCCCCACCCTTCGCCTGCTCCTGCACATTTCCAATGATCTCGTCCACCGCTGCGGCGAGCGTCTTTGCACCCTGCGCGGTGCGGGCCACGAAATAGAAACGTCCTTGATCGCGTAGATGGTCGCGGGCATCATGAAAGAGCCGCCGCAGTGCCTCGCGGCCGGCGCGGATCGGCGGGTTCGTTGCAATGACATCGAACTCTCGTCCTGCCAGAAGCTCTAATCCGTCGCCCTGCATCACCTCGACGTTCGCCAACCCGTGCCGCCTTGCGTTCTCGGCCGCCAGCGCGACCGCGCGCTCGTTGATGTCAATCATGACGACACGTCCATCCTGGGCGAGTGTCGCGGCGACGATGCCGACCGGTCCGTACCCACAGCCGAGGTCCAGAACGTCATCTCCCGGTCGCACGACCATGGTATCGATGAGCAGCCGGGTCCCGGCGTCAACGCCCTTGTGGCCGAACACACCGCGATCGGTGAGAAAGGCCCATGTTCTCCCCCGGAGAAGGGCGCGGACTTCCCGCGGCCGTGACGCAACTTGCGGACGGCTCGTGAAGTAGTGCTGCATCGTTAGCGGCAGGCCCGGCGGAGTGCGGCAATCTCATCGGCCATCTTGATCAGGGTGTTCTGGTCAACTTGCCCATCAAGACCTGCGATGGTCTGCTCAAGTGCGTCGAGACTTTCGGCAAGCAGCTCTTTCTGCCTGGAATCATCCTCGATCATGGCCAATAGGTGGAGCGTCCCTTCGAGCCGGTTCAACTCGTCAACCGAGCATTTCAGGCTGTCGAAGACCGCCTGCCGCGTCACATCCACTTGATCAGCGGCCTCACCGAGTGAAAGGTCGTCGAGGTAATACATCCTCAGCAGCCGGAGTTGCCGGGATGTCAGCAGGCGGCCGTAGACCTCGACGAGACGTACAACCCGCAACCTCTCGGTCAGCTGTCGTTCCATTGTAGTAAAGGGAATTTACTTTACACAGGCTCGCCCAAGTCTACCGCGGAGGGATCAGCGTGTCAAATACGCCCGATGGTCACCCACCGGGCAGCAACGCCTCGGCAAACTCGCGCGGCTCAAAGGGCTGGAGGTCGTCGAGCGCTTCCCCGATACCGATCAATTTCACAGGCAGGCGCAGCTCGTGCGCGATCGCAATGACCGCGCCGCCCCGTGCCGTCCCGTCGAGTTTCGCGAGCACGAGGCCGGTGACATCGACCGCGTCCTTGAACGTGCGCGCCTGCGTGATGGCATTCTGCCCCATCGAGGCGTCAAGTACAAGTAGCCGCTCCACCGGCTGACCCACCAGCTCGCGCGCGACGACGCGGTTGATCTTCTTGAGCTCCTCCATCAGGTTCGCTTTCGTATGGAGCCGGCCCGCGGTGTCCACGATGAGGACATCGATCCGGCGGGCCTTTACGGCCGCGATCGCATCAAAGACCACGGCGGCCGGGTCCGCGCCCTGCGCATGGCGGACGACGTCAGCGCCCACGCGCTGCCCCCAGACCGCGAGCTGCTCGATGGCGGCCGCACGAAACGTGTCGGCGGCGGCCAGGAGTATGCGCTTTCCGTCTCGAGAGAGACGATAGGCAAGCTTGCCGATTGTCGTCGTCTTGCCCACCCCGTTCACACCCAGCACGATGATGGCGGCCGGAGGCGGAGCGATGCGCAGCGGCTCGCTCTCGCCAAGAAGCTCAATGATGATCGCGCGCAGCGCCTGACGGACCGATGGGGTGTCGCGCGCGTCCCGCCGCGCGCGGAGACGCTCGATGATCGCTGACGTGGCCGTCACGCCGACGTCGGCCTGGATCAGCGCGGCTTCAAGGTCGTCAAAGACCGCGGGACTGAGCGGTTGGGCGAGGACCTCGTCAATGCGCGATGCGAATGCATCTCGCGTGCGGGCCAACCCGGTTCTCAGGCGGTCGTAGAAATTCCACACAGGGAAATCAGGAAACAGGTATCAGGAAACAGGAAGCAGATATCAGGCCGATCTTGTCTCGTTCTTTCTGCTTCCTGTTTCCTGCTTCCTGATTCCGCAGTTACGCAATCGCAGCTGGTTCGGGTGCGCCCTGGTGCGTCAGGCGCATCGAGATCATCTTCGAGACGCCGGGGGCCTCCATCGTCACCCCGTACAGCACATCGGCGGCTTCCATGGTCCCTTTGTTGTGCGTAATAATGAGCACCTGCGTGCGCTCTGCCAGTTCGCGCAGCAGCGTCGTGAATCTCTTCGTGTTCGCGTCGTCGAGTGCCGCTTCCACCTCGTCGAAGATACAGAATGGGCTGGGGTGCACGCGCAGCATCGCAAAGATCAGCGACAGGGCGATCAGGACCCGCTCGCCTCCCGAATACGAGGAGAGGCTGCGCATCTTCTTTCCCGGCAGCTGAGCTTCGATTTCAATCCCCGGCTCTGCATTGGGTTTCACTTCACCAGTGGGACCCGGCTCAGGGTCGACAAGCGTGAGCCGGGCGCGCCCGCCGGCGAACAGCCGCACGAACAGCCGGTCAAATTCCTCGTTGACCGCGGCAAAGGTCTGCGTGAAGCGCACGCGCAGGATGGCATCCAATTCCGCAATCAGCTTCGTGATCGCCCCACGTGCCCTTTCCAAATCCTGAGTGTGCATGAGAAGCGCCTCGACGCGGGTCGACACGGCCTGGAATTCGTCAACGGCGCGAAGGTTGACCGGGCCCATGGCGCCGAGCAATCCGCGCAGAGCCTGGATGCGTCCCTGCGCTTCGTCTCGCCCCACCGGCAGACGCAGGTCTCGGGTCTCATCCCAGCTCACGCCAAACTCCTCCGCAATTCGCCGCTGCGCCGCTGTCAGCTCGGTTTCCACCTGGGCGTGGCGGACTTCGAGACGGTGCGCCTGTTCCTCGAATCCTCGGAGGCTATCCTGGATCTGCCGCCAGGCGGCTTCTGAATCCGCCAGACGCTGCGCCAGCACCGTCCGCTCCTCTTCCCATGTAGTGAGCTGCGACCGCGCGCGCGCCTGAATCTCGACGAGTTTTTGCTGCGCCTCGCGGGCCTCTTCGAGAGAATGTTGAAGAAGGTGGCGTTCCCCGTCCAATACGGTGAGTTCCCCTAGGAGTTCGTCCCGGCGCGTCCCCAGTCCAGCGCCGTCGCGCGCATGCTCGTCCACGCGTGCATGCAGCGCGTCGAGCGTGGCGGCGAGCTCAGCCAGCGAAACCCGCGCATCCGTCACCTGGCCGGACGCGGTCTGCGATGATTCCATCATTTGTCTGATTTCATCCTCGAGCACGCCTGCTGCCTGCTCACGCTCTGTCAGGGTGTGCGAAATAAGCTCCAGGTCGGTGCGCAGGCGGCCCGCGTCGGCACTCTCGCGTCCGTGTTCCGACGCAGCCTGGGTGAGCGCGTCGCCTACAGTCGTGCGCTCAGCGGGAATCGTCGCCAGGGAGCTGCGGAGCACAAGGAGGGCCGCCTGCTGCTCTGCGATCATCCGGTCCGCGTCTGCAACCTGGGTTTCGCCGGCAGCGATGGCGGATTCGCCGTCGCGCAGTGCTGCGCCCAGCTCTTCACGGCGTGAGCCTAGAACGGCGACACGCTCCTCAAGGTCGCGCCGGCGCTCCCCCAGTGCCTGCATCTGCTCCCGACGCCCCAACAAGCCCGCCTCGCCATCGGGCTTCCCGCGAACACTGATCACTCCTTCGGGCGTGAGGACCTCACCTTGAAGGGTAGCGATGCGACCCCCGAAGCCCGACCGGCGGAGTTGCAAGGCGGCATCGAGGTCGGTGACGACAATGACATCGCCGAGGAGTGCATCCACCACGGGTCGCGCGCCGTTATTCAGCTGGACCAGGTCTGCGGCCCGCCCGATCACATTTCCGGCAACGGGAATCGCGGGTGCCGGGCGGGGACTCACCAGTTCCACCGGCAGGAACGTCGCGCTGCCTTGCCCGTTCCCGCGCAGATACGACAGGCCATCTTTGACATCGTCGACGGTGCCCGCAATCAGCGAGAACAGCCTGCGCCCGAGCGCCGCTTCGATCGCGGCGCGGTGCGCCGGGGCGACCTGCAGCAGTTCCGCCACCGGATATTTGATGCCGCCGAACTTGCCGGGCTGGTCACGCTTGGCGAGCAGGATCTCCTTCACGCCTTGCTCGTATCCCGCCAACTGTCGCTGCATGTCTTCAAAGAAGGCCAGCGTCGATTGAACGACTTGCTGTTCCCCGTTCAGGTCACGCGCCTCGTGGTCCACCGCATCAAGAGCGCCGGTGTTCATCTGTTGCTGCTCACGGGCCTCGGCCAGATGCGAGCGGGCCTCCTCGCGCCTGACCTGAATCAGGTCAAGGGAGTGTTCGCGTTGCTCGACTTGCGCGGTCACCTGGGCGACTGAGTCGTCCAGTGCTGTGATCCTGGTGCGATGGGCGTCGATCTGCTCCGCGAGCGACGCGGCTTTCGCGTCCAGATGCGCCAGGTCGTGCAGCGAGCGCGTCCGGGCCGCGTTCAGATCGTTGATCTCGGATTGCAGGGCCTCGAGGCGTTTCTCGCCTTCTTGCTGGCGAATTGCCGTCTCTGTCCTGGATTGCTCCGCGGAACGCATCTGTTCGAGGAGGTCCTCGCGGCGTGATCGGACGTCAGTGGCCTGAGCCTGAAGCGCGGTGAGGGCCTCTTCCGCCTGTGTGCGCTGGTCCGTGAGGCGTGTGATCTCTGATCCGACCCGTTCGCGGCCCTCGTCGTTATGCTTGAGGCGTTCCGCCACGATCTGCAGCGCCGACTCGCGGCCGGAAAGGTCCTCAACGATTTGCAGCAGTGACCGTTGCGTCTCTTCCCAGGCGCGCGCAAGTTCAGCGGTGCGCACGCGATCCCGGTCGATCGCGGTTCCTGTGACCGAGGCCTGCGCAGCGGTCTCGTGCAGATCGTGGTGAACAGCCTCGGTCTGGGTGGCGATCCGCTTTAGGCCCGACACGATGCGACGTGTGTCATCAACCTGCAGCGCGAGCTCGAGGTCCCGCACCTCCGTGGTATAAGCGCGATATTGTGTGGCTGCTTCGGCCTGCTCGCGCAGGTGCTCCAGTTGCTGCTTGAGCTCTGCCAGCACGTCTTCTACCCGCTGCAGATTGACCGCTGCGTGCTGGAGCCGCCGCTCCGCTTCACGGCGCCGGCGTTTGTAGCGCGCCAATCCCGCCGCCTCTTCGAGCAGGACGCGCCGGTCCTCGGGCCCCGCGTTGAGCACGCCGTCGACCTGGCCCTGCCCGATCAACGAGTACGAGCGGCCGCCCAGACCCGTGCCAAGAAACATCATCTGGATGTCTCGCAGCCGGCAGACCGTGTCGTTGAGGAAGCACTCACCTTCGCCGCCACGGTTCGCGCGGCGGGTAACCGTCACCTCGGCATAGTCAACCGGAAGGACGCCGGATTCGTTGTTGATCGTCAGCGAGACTTCCGCTTGCCCCATGCCGCGGCGTGCTTCGGTCCCGCTAAAGATGATGTCGTCCATGCGCCCGCTGCGGAGACTCTTAAAGCTCATCTCCCCGAGCGTCCACCGGATCGCGTCGAACACGTTGCTCTTTCCACTGCCATTGGGGCCGACAATCGCGGTGATGCCGGACGTGAACTCCAGTTCGGTCTGGTCCGCAAACGTCTTGAACCCTTGAAGTTCCAACCGTCTCAAATACACGATCGATCTCCTTCTATTTAACCCGGCACCAAGCAAAATTCCCTCGGCCTCGCCGCAGGCTCGGCTCCAGACTCAATCAACGTGCAAAATCTACCGGCCTCGCTACTGGCTCGGCCTCCTCAGCAGCGCCGCCGGCCTGCTTTGCAGGCCACATTGGTGGGCGCCACACTAGCTGGGTGACTCAGCGCGCACCAGGGACTGGTAGAGATCAACAAGCTTCCCTGCGGCGCCGTCCGGGGAAAACCGGCGCGAAGCTTCGCGGGCACGAGCACCGAGACTCCCTCGCCGGGCTGGCTCGTCGATCAGGCGGAGAATGCGTTCGGCCATGATGTCCACCGAGGCCGGAACGAGCTCCCCGCTCACTCCGTTCTCAATCGCATCGATCACTCCGCCCGCGCCGACCGCGACCACCGGCTTGCCTGCGGCCATAGCCTCGACCACGGCCAGTCCCTGGGTCTCAGTCTGGGACGCAAACACGAAGATATCGCCTGCGGCCACGCACCCCAGTGCACTCTTGTGCGTTTGTTGCCCTGTAAACACCGTCCGGTCGGCGACACCTAACCGGCGGGCGAGGTCCTTCAACTCCATCTCTTCTGGTCCACCACCGATGATGAGCAGCGTGGCATCGCGCTGCTTCACCACGACAGCCAGCATCTGGAGCAGCAGATCGATACTCTTCTCCTTGCCGAGACGGCTGGCCGTGACGAGCAGTGCACGGCCGGCGGGAATCCCAAAGGTGGGTCGTACCCACGAGGGGTCGAGCGAATTGATCAGCGCTTCGTCGACCACGCCGGTCGACAAAACTTCCACACGGGATCGAACGCCCAAGGAACGCAGCCGCTCAACAATCACGGAAGACGGGGCAATCACGAGGTCGCACTGATTCGCGTAGGAGGTGACATACCGGCGCGTGACCGGGCGTGTCAGCGATGGACTGAACCAGGGCACGTAGTGCACATATTCGTCGTACTGCGTGTGGTGTGTAAACACCAGAGGGACGCGACGCCGGCGGGCCACGCGCGCCGCCAGGCGGCCGACGAGAAATGGTGAGTGCGTATGGACGACGTCCAGATCGAGCTGGGCGATCTCGCGCCACGTCGCGGGCGCGAGCAGGTTCGCCAGCGGAAAGTCGCGCTGCGGTGGAATGCGAAATGACGGCAGACGGCGGACGTCGGGGTCGTCATCAGTATGACCTGGAAACGCAGGCGCAACCACCACGACATAGTGCCCTCTTGCACGAAGCGCCGCCACAAACGCCGACAGCGAATGCGTGACTCCGCTGATGCGCGGCAGGTAGGATTCGCTGAACATCCCTATACGCATACCCGCGTCTACCCCGTCTTCCCAGTCTATCGAGTCTTCCCAGTCTAATACCGGTGGAGTTGAAGTAGACGGGGAAGACAGGGAAGACGGGGGAGACTGGGTAGACGAAACCGCCATCTAGAAAGCGACTTCGGCTTTGGACTTTGGCCGCAGCCGGCGTCCGCTGCCGGCCTCCAGGAACGTGAGCAGATCCGAGAGTCTGAAGCGCCGCTGGCCACCGGCGGTTCGAGAGCAGTGCAGTTTTCCAATCGTCGTATATCGCCGCACGGTGGCTTTGCTGAGATTGAGCAGCGCTGCGGCTTCGTGGAGCGTCATCTCTGGATCGAGAAGCCGTAGGATGATTTCTTCTCGGGTCTCGGTGAGCGGCCTGCGCCCAGGGCGTCTCGGAGCGTTGGTATCCGAGGAAGGAACGATCGGAAGCGGGTGCCGCCGCACAGGGCCAGGAGTCGTCGTGTCGGTGGCGAGCAGTTCATCCGCCGGAGGAATGCGAAACACCCTTGATTGAGCTGCCTGCGCGGGGGACGCGTCGGAGGAAGTCGCCTTGCGAGCGATCTCCTCGATATAGGTGTACCAAGCCCGAAGATCTTTCATCATTCGCCCCGGTGTCAATGATGCTGCGGTGACCGGTCCGGCCCATGCTGCGTTTGGGCGAACTAGTAGAAGGGGGTTCGCGGCTAACCGGCTGAATCCTCTCGCCGGAGGCGAGCGGTGGCGCCTGCCACCTCTCTCACGACATCGTCCAGCTCGGCCAGGATTTGGTCCCGGATCGCGACGATTTTCCTCCGTAGACCAGGCGAAACATCCTCCAGTTCATCGGTGTCCAGAACCTGTGTGCGACCATCTGGTGTGCGCAGGATGTCGACCGCGAGGTCCCGCCATTCAACCCCGTCTTCATGGAAGGCAACCGTGTCCCCGAGGTTCACGTAGTAGCCCAGCGTGGTTCCATCAGGAGCGATCCAGTGATAGACGTTGAACGGCCGGTCGCTCCAATAATGCGCGTAGGTAGTGGTTCCCGCCGGCAGGGAAAGCTCACCCACCTTGGCGTCGCTGGGGATGCGATAGAGCAACACGACACTGCGGTCCGAGCGCTCTAAAAGCTTGCAATCAAATTCCATCCGCTCTCCATTGAGTTTGTGCTTGATTTCCCTTATGCGCATGTGGGCTTCCTTAAGATTGGAGCGGATGTGACTTGGGGAAACCCCCGACAAGGGAACCGGGTTCCGTTCATCGAATGAAAGGCACCACTTCCGACCAGACGAGGATGAGCCCGGACGCTTTCCTCAGCAGGCAACTGTGGCGATGGTACATCATCGTCTTCATCGCCAACGAGCTGGACCTCGTATTTACCTACTTTGGCCTCGGACAGGGATTCTTGCAGGAAGTCAACCCGCTGCTGCGACCACACATCTACACGTGGTGGCCCATTACAATCAAGGTCGTCGCGCTTGCGGGACTGGCCCTCGGCATTGCCGCCGCCGTCCACGCGAGCTTCGCTCGAAAGCGGCGGGTGCTGAAAGTCTTACACGGCGTCGCCGCCGTGTATTGCCTCGTCTTGATCCTGCACCTCGTGACGATACTCCGCGCCATAGGAAGCTAAACTACAGTCTACACAGTCTCCTCGGTCTGCACGGTCTCCACTGTCTAATACAACAGGCGCACTTCCATGAGGATTTCGTGCTCCACGAGGATGTGCTGACCGTGAAAACTGTGTAGACCAGCAGTGTTGGTCGGGGAGGCCGGATTTGAACCGGCGGCCTCAGCGTCCCGAACGCTGCGCGCTAGCCAAGCTGCGCTACTCCCCGACGCTTTCCTATTCTACTGGAGCCCACGCAGTAGGTCCACCGACAGAAAAATGAAAGCCGCTGAAGGCGGAGCTCGCGGGACACCGTTGGAATGGGATGCTAGCCTGCGTAGGGGAGATCGCAGCCTGAGGGGTCCCCGTATCAGTTTCAGTCGGGGAGAGGCTGCGATCTCCCCGAGAGCAGGCCACGATCTGCTGCGAGAGACTCCGCGCCCCAAGCGGCGCGGGCGCCTTCAGTCGCCCTCGCCCTTTTCCGACTCTCCGTCCCCAGCCGCCGGGGTGACCGCTTGCCGGAGGAGTTCCCCCGCCAAGTCGCCGATCGTTACGCGGCCACCGTCGTCCTGCGACTTCAACACTTCTTTCACCCGCTTGCGTTCCACATCGCGTTCCAGTTTCCTGATCGATAGTGTCATCCGCCGCTCGTCAGGCCGGATCTCCATGACGACAGCTTCGACGGTGTCGCCCGGCTTCACGACCTCATCCACTTTGCTCACCCGGCGCTCCGCGAGTTCTGAGATCGGAATGAACGCGTCAAGATCTTCCAATCGCACAAATGCGCCGGATGGAACCGTACGGACCACTTTGCCCTTCACGGGTTCCCCGACGCGGTACCGCTCTCGAACTTTGTGCCAGGGATCATCGAGGATTTGCTTCAAACCAAGGGAGATGCGGCCGCTCTCTCGGTCCACGCGCAACACCAACAGCCGCAGCTGCTGGTTTCGCCGGATGACTTCCGAAGGGTGCTTGATGTAGGTCCAGGCGATCTCGCTGATCGGAAGCAGACCATCAGTACCGCCAAGGTCCACAAAGGCACCAAAATCCGTCAGCCGCTTCACCAGCCCTTCCACGATCTGTCCTTCCTGCAGCGATTCGAGGAGATCCGCCTTGCGCTTGTGCCGCTCCTCTTCTACAGCCTGCCGGTGGGAGAGGATTACGCGGCCTTTAGGCCGGTCGACCTCAATGACCTTGAGCGGAATCGATTGACCGACAAACCACTCGAACCTGCGGCCTTTCGCTTGGGTGAGATCAACGTGGGACCCGGGCACGAATCCACGCATGCCGAGATCCACAACGAGTCCGCCCTTGACCTTGTCCACCACCATCGCGTGGAGGAGCGCACCGGTCTCCTTTGCATCGTGCACGCGGCGCCACGCGACCTCGAAGTCGGCGCGGCGCTTGGAGAGGATGAGGTTCCCTTCGTCGCCTTCGACGCGCATCACCATCACGTCGATGCGCTCACCCACACTGACCTCAGGCTCACCCTGCTTCCCGAGCTCAGTGGGCGGAATCAAACCCTCAGACTTCGCGCCGACATCGACCAACACGCCCTCCGTATCAACACGCACAACGATCCCCTGCACAATTTGGCGTGGAGAAAGATCCGGAATCTGCTGCTCGAGCTGAGGCTGATCTTCTGAAGTTTTCATCTGCTGAAACGGCTAACCGTATTCGCGTCCGGCCAAACCGTTCCTCCACATTGAAATCGCGAATCACACGGTCGCTGCGCCCAACAAGACCGTGCGCACACGCTCTGGCACTCGCTGCACACGCCCGGCCAGATCCGTCGCGGCGTGCACCGTATGCCCGCTGACGAGCAATGTATCATCCGATTGTAACCGCACTTCGTAACGAAACGTCAGCGTCGCCTTCGAGACTTCCTCGACCGTCGTGCGGACGACGACCAGGTCGTCATACCGCGCCGGCCGTTTGAACTCGGCATGCGCCTCTATCACCACGAGCCGGACCCCGTCTTCCTCGACTTCACGGTACGGGAGGCCTGCCGCCCGCGTGTACTCGGTCCGGCCAACCTCGAACCATACGAAAAAACTCGCATGGTGGACGACTCCCATCGCGTCTGTCTCTGCATAACGCACACGGAACGTGCTCTCCACGATCCGCCGGCCATTTCCAAAGGGCGCGCGATCTGTCGCCATCCTCGGTGCCCTTTGGCGGACCTGCTGCCAAACCCTTGCAATTTGAGAACGGGAAAGGGCCCTTGCTGGTTCCCTTTAGGGCCCTGGAATTAGATGTTCCAGTAGTTGCGGGCGGCGCTGCGGATTGCGCGGACTCGGGTGGCTACCTGCTGATAGGGAAGTTCGGAATGAGGTTCATCCGTTTCACCGTTGAGAGCAGTGCCGCCCGTGAAAGCTTCGAGGGTCGCCACGACGGATCGGCCGAGGTGAGCAAGATGGTAACCGCCCTCGAGCACCGCCGCCAGGCGCGCCTCGTGACGACCGGCCGACGTGACGAGGAGTTCTGCCAGCCTTCGGAATCCGGCACGGGTGAGCACCATCCCACCCAGGGGATCGTCAGCATGCGCATCGTATCCCGCGGAGATGAGCAGTAGCTGCGGGGCGAACGCGTCGAGAACCGGCAGGACGATCTCTTCAAACACCAGCCGGTAGCCTTCGTCGCCTGTGCCGGCCGGCAGGGGGATGTTGAGCGTGAACCCCTCGCCCTCCCCTTCGCCGTGTTCGTCGATACTGCCCGTGCCGGGGTACCAGTATTCTTGATGGGTCGACATGTACAGCACGGAGCGGTCCCGGTAGAACATTTCCTGCGTGCCGTTACCGTGGTGCACGTCCCAATCCACAATGCTGATCCGCCTCAAACCATATCGCTCACGCGCCTCAGCCGCGGCAACCGCCACGTTATTGAACAGACAAAACCCCATGCCCTGCGAGGGACGCGCGTGATGTCCCGGCGGCCGGACGACGGCGAAGGCCGCCCGATGCTCCTCCATCACTGACGACACCGCTCGCAAGGCGCCGCCCGCGGCGAGGCGTGCGACGTCGAATGAGAGGGCTGATACGACAGTGTCGGGGTCGAGATGGCCGCCGCCCTCGACGGCCAGATTCTTCACCCGGTCGATGTATGAACGATGGTGTACGCGCTCCAGAACGTCGGCATCAACCGGCTCCGGCGTGATCTGGGCGAGGTGTTCTTGCAGCCCGCTTGCTTCGACCGCGGCGCTGATGGCCCGCATGCGCTCCGGCCGTTCCGGATGGCCGGGACCGGTCTGGTGCTTCACGTAATCGGGGTGTGTTACTAGCGCAATTGACATCGCAAGAACACTACGAAGGCAGTAAGCAGAAAGCAGCAGGCGGTAACTTCACTACAATTTGCTCTGGCTGCCTACTGCCTACTGCCTTCTGCTTTCGCTGTTGCGGTCGCAGCGGCGCGCAGTCGTTTGGCGGCGGCCTCCGGGCCACCCTCTCCTTTGAAGATGGCCGATGCCGCGACAAGCACGTTGGCCCCTGCATCCACCGCGCGTGGCGCAGTGCTCTCATTGATGCCGCCGTCCACCTGCACGTCCAAGTCCAGCCCACGCTCCTCAATCCACGAACGTAGCTGGCGAACTTTCGGGAGCACCGATAGGATGAACTGCTGGCCGGCATAGCCCGGGTTGACCGTCATCAGCAGCACCATGTCGAGGTCGGGAAGGACCTGCTCAACGGTACCGAGCGGTGTGCCTGGGTTGAGGGCGGCCGCGGCTCTGACCCCCAGATCCTTAATCTGCTGAACCACGCGATGCAGATGTGGCACGGCTTCGACGTGCACCGTCATCGATGTCGCACCGGATCGGGCGAATGCTGGGACCTGTCGCTCAGGTTCCATGATCATCAGGTGAACGTCGATCGGACGGCGCGTCGTGCGCTTCACGGCCTCGAGCACCACCGGTCCGATGCTGATCTCGGGGACAAACCGGCCGTCCATGACGTCAACGTGGATGGTATCAACGCCGCCGCGCTCGGCTGCGGCGATCTCCTCACCGAGCCGGGTGAAATCCGCGGACAGGATGCTGGCCGCGATCGTGATGTGCTGGGCCGTCACGGACGGATCTCTTGAACCAGCTTGTTCTGGATGAACACCTGGATAATCGTGAATCCGCGCGACCGGATCCGTTCGTCGACGCGATCCCCGGGGGCGAGAGTCTTCTGGAACACCGTTTGTACTCCGCGCTCATCGATCACAACGATCTTGACCTCCTGGTCCTGGTCGCCCCCTGGCACCACGAGCTGCACGCGCGTCAGCTTCTCTTCCGGAGAGGGTGGACGCTGCGGCTGCGCGGTGACGACCGGCGAAGGAGGCGGCGTGGTCTCCTGTCCGGGCCGCACCGTCACGGTGACCGTGACGGCGTCTTGCGCACGGATGCGCGTACCGGGTGATGGCGATTGGTCCACGATGGTCTCGGGATTCACGTCGGCGGTTGGCACTGTCTTCACCGCGGCCAGCGTCACGCCGAGCTCCTGAAGCATACGGCGTGCCTCCGTAAGAGAACGGCCAACCAGGAGGGGCATCTGGATGCGCTGCGGACCTTTGCTGACGACGAGATGGATCGGCGAACCGCGCTCCAGCCGCGCGCCGGGCTGCGGATTCTGCGAAATGACGAAGCCGCCTTTCACATCTTCATCGAACGCCTCGCGCAACTCGCCGATCTGCAGGCGCGCGCGGTCAATGATCAGCCTCGCTTCGATCAGCGCACGCCGCTGCACATCAGGAACCCCCACCATCTCCGGACCGAGACTGACGGCAACATTGACGACACGCCCGACTTTGACCGCTTTCCCGGCCGGCTGATCCTGCGAGATGATCAGGCCGGCGGCGACGCCAGTGCTGAAGGCCTCTTCTGTCACGCGCAGGGTGAGCTTGCGCTCAGATGCAGACTGATCGGCGGCCTGGACCGTCTTCCCGACGAAATTCGGGACGTCGACTTCCGGAACGGCAATGTAGCTGCTGAAGGCACGCCATCCGCCCCAGACGCCCCCAATGACCAGTGCAATCAGTCCAAGGGCGAGGACCGGACCGGGAACCATCAGGCGGCGCTCCTCCGGCTCTGCCGTCGCACCCGGCCGCAGGAGGACTGTCGGCGGGGTGTCCTCCTTGGTTCGCTTCGGGGGCGGGAGCTCTTTCCAGAGGTCGGTCTTCCCCAGCAAGTCCCACCGCATTTGATCGGCCGACTGGTAGCGATAGCGCGGTGCCTTTGCGAGCGCGCGGAGGATGATGCCCTCGGCGCGAGGCGGCAGGTCGGGTGCGTATGTCGACGGCCGCGGGGGGTCCTGATCCATGTGCTTGAGCGCGATCGCGATTGGGCTGTCCTCATCAAACGGGAGAGAGCCCGTGACCATCTCGTAGAGGACCACACCCAACGCGTACACATCAGCGGTGCGCCCCACCGGCGAGCCACGCGCCTGCTCGGGGGCCAGATACTGCACCGAACCCAGGACTGTTCCGGTCTGAGTGATTGTCGCCGAGCTCATGGCACGTGCGATACCAAAGTCGGCGACCTTCACTTCACCATCTTTTGTCAGCAGGATGTTCTGTGGTTTGATGTCGCGATGAATAATGCCATGGGCGTGCGCGTATTCGAGGACCTCGCAGACTTGCGCGGCGATCTCTGCCGCTCGCGACCACGGCAGCCGGCGCTCCCGGCGGAGAAGGCGTTTGAGATCTTCGCCTTCGACGAACTCCATCGCAATGAAACGGATTCCGTCGTCCTCCCCGCTGGCGAACACACGGACCATGTGCGGATGGGATAGTTCGCTGACCGCCTTGGCCTCACGCTGGAAGCGCTCTACGAACTCGGCATCTGCGGCGTACTGCTCGCGCAGGACCTTGAGCGCCAGGACCTGGCCGTCGCTCGCGCGGCGGACCTGGTATACGGTGGCCATGCCGCCCTCGCTGATGCGGCCAAGGATCTCATACTCACCGGCGATCACTCGTCCCCGCGTAATCACGTCACATTCCCTGCGCCTTCTTCCGCCGTCAGATACCTTGCCCCTTCCCTCTCTCCATGATCCACTAGTCTCACGCGTGCGCGCTTACGCGTTTGCGCGCTTGCGCGTGTCCGCGAATTCCGGCCCGTGCGTCCTTCTCAGCTGCCCGCATGCCGCGTCGATCTCGACGCCGCGCTCCAGCCGAACCGTCGTCGAAATCCCCCGCTCGCGCAGCCGGCGCGCGAAGGCCTCCACCCGCTCCACCGCTGGCCGCCGATACTGCAGTCCATAGACGGGGTTCCAAGGAATCAAGTTCACGTGCCACAGGCCGGGCGGATCGGCCAGGAGGCCGCCCAGCGTCGCCGCCAGGGCCGTGGTATCGTTGATGCCTTCCATTAATACGTACTCAAAAGAGATACGCCGGTTGGTCAGAGCCACATACTCGCGGCAGGCAGCGAGGAGCTCGGCGATCGGCCACTGCCGGTTGATCGGTACGATCTGATCCCTGAGTTCGTCGGTGGGAGCGTGGAGGGAGACGGCCAGCGTCAGTTGCAGGTGCTCGAGGGCCAGGCGCCGGATCTGCGGGACCATGCCCACGGTGGAAATGGTCAGGTGACGCATGCCGATCTCGGTGGCGTATGGAGCGTTGAGCAGATGGATCGTACGGAGCGTCGGCCCGTAGTTTGCCAGCGGCTCCCCCATGCCCATGAACACGACATTGCTGACGCGTTCCCCCGTGAGATGCTGCACGCGGATGACCTGGTCGACGATTTCCGCAGATGTGAGGTTGCGCGTCAGACCGGCCAGCCCTGTCGCACAGAAGGTGCAGCCCATCCCGCAGCCCACCTGCGTGGAGATGCACACGCTGCGCCGACCGTCCTCATAGCGCATGAACACGCTTTCGAGGGTCGGCCCGTCGGCCAGCCGGAATAGATACTTGATCGTGTCACCGCCGTCGGCTTGAACCGATGTCACCGGAAAGAGAGTCGTGATACGTGCTGCGTCGGCGAGTCGCGTGCGAAATCCCTGGGGCAGGTCCGTCATTTCCGCAAACGCGGCGGCTCCTCGCTGGTAGATCCAGTGGGCGATCTGCCGGCCGCGATAGGCGGGTTCGCCCAATAGTTCCGCAAACCGCTCGAGTTCTTGGAGGGTGAGACCCTTCAGGTCTGGTCGGGCGTCGCGTTCGGCAGTCACAGGCGCGCGTCCTCAACACGGCGCAAACGTGATATGAAGAAACCATCAGTCCCATGGCGATGGGGCAGCAGCAACGCGGAAGCCCCAACGGGCAGACCCAGCGCCTCAGGCCAGACAACCGGGTCTGGTTGGAACTCGTGATGTGCCAACAGAAACGACTCGATGACCGCCGAGCCTTCCTCCGGTTCGGTTGTGCAGACGCTGTAGACGAGAATCCCGCCCGGCTTGACGGAGGCCCACGACCCTTCCAGGATTGAACGTTGCACCCGGGCGCAGACGGGAATCTGCTCCGCCGTGACACGCCACTTGATCTCGGGACGGCGGCGCACGACGCCGAGCCCGGTGCAGGGAGCATCCACGAGCAGGCGGTCCGCGCGCATCTTGAACGCGTCTCCAATTGTTCTCGCATCCGCATGATGGGTGTGGACGATGGTGGCGCTCATGGCTTCGGCGCGGCGACTGAGGGTTTGGAGTTTTCCCTCATGCACATCGCAGGCAATCACGTGCCCACGATTATGCATCCGCTCCGCGATGTGCGTCGTTTTGCCGCCGGGCGCCGCGCATGCGTCGATGACGGTCTCACCGGGCCGCGGATCGAGCGCATGGGTGACGAGCATCGCCCCAACGTCCTGAACTGTGAGCCGGCCCCCCTGCACAAGCCGGTGGCGTTCGTCAAATCCACCGCGCACTTCGAGCCCCTCGGGCATCACTGTGCGATTCACAATCACACCTGCCGCCTCGAGTTCGTGCGTCGTGTCGTCGATCGGTGATGCCAGCACGTTGACCCGAGCTGTCCACGGAGCAGGAGTGTTGTTCGCGCTGCAGAGCGCATCCGTCTCCTCCACCCCCCACCGGGTCAACCACCGCTGGATCAGCCAGAGCGGATGGCTGTGGCGCACCGCCAGGTGCCCCGGGGGGTCGGTCACAGGATCCGGCAGCGTCCGTTCTCCGTCGCTCGAGAGGCGCCTCAACACGGCATTCGCAAGGTTCGCCGTTCCAGAGTGCCCATAGCGCCGCGCGAGCGAGACGGCTTCGTTCACTGCCGCATGAGCGGGTATGCGTGATAAGAACAGTAACTGGTATGCTGCCGTGCGCAAGATGGCCCGAATGTGCGGCGGCAGTTCTCCGAACCGGCCCCGGATCACCCCCGCGAGTGACCAATCCAGCCGGCTTTGGTGACGGAGCGTTCCCAAGACGAGCTCAGTGGTCAGCGCCGCGTCGGCCGGTTGCAAATTCGCGCGGGCGAGCTCGTGGTGAAGGAGCAGGTTGGCGAACGCGCCACCTTCCACTCGAACGAGGATAGAGCTGGCCAGCTCGCGGGCAGATCGAACAGGAACGCGCCGGACGGCGGAAACCACCGCCCGGCGCCTGGTTGTTACCATCGAGTCTTAAGAAACTTAGTCGTCGCTCATCCTGCCCCGCAGCACGAGCATCCGTAGGAGCTGAGAGATCGCCATGGCTGCGGCGGCCACGTAGGTGAGCGCGGCGGCGTTCAGTACGGCGCGCACGCCCTGCGCTTCCTGCGGGAGCACGAGCCCCTCCCCCTGCAGCAGTGCCACCGCTCTGTTGCTGGCATTGAACTCGACTGGAAGCGTAATCACGGCAAACGCGATGTAGCCCAAGAACAGCAGAATCCCAATGTTCACCAGATTCGGTGAGCTCGTGATCCAACCGATGATAAACAGGATCCACGCCGCGCTTGTGCCGATCGTGGCCACGGGTACGATCGCAGAACGCAGCGCGAGCGCGGTGTAACCCTCCCGATGCTGCACGGCGTGGCCCGCTTCGTGCGCCGCGACGCCGATCGCGGCAAGCGAGTTGCTGCCATACACGTCGGGTGACAATCGCAGCACCTTGGTCCGTGGATCGTAATGGTCGCCCAGCATGCCCTGGACGGGCTCCACCTTCACGTCGGTGATCCCTCTGCGCCGGAGAAGCTCGGCCGCAACCTGCGCGCCGGTATACCCCGTCCCCGACGGGATCTCCGAATAGCGCCTGAACGTCGACTGGACCTTGAATTGCGCGTATAGTGCCAAGGCGATCGCGGGGATCAAAATGAGAAACGTCGAGTCATACATGAAAGGCACAGTCCTTCACCTCCACAGCCAATTATAACGAAAACTGCGGTCGTAGGTCGTCGGTCGTAGATCAAGAATGTCTTGAACGCAGTCGCCACGACCTACGACCCACGACCGCCTTCCTCACCGAGTTGATCGCCGATTTCGAGCCGATAGCCGCGCACGTATTCGTCCGCCGTCATTCGCCTGCCGCCTTCCGGCTGAACCTCGAGCACAATCAGGCTGCCCGAGCCCGTTCCAACGACAAATCCTTCCCCGCGGCGCATGTCATGGATCACGCCGGGCGCGCCGTGATCACTCGTGGTCCGGGCATTCCAGATCTTCAACAACTTTCCGTGATGCGATGTGAACGCCGACGGCCACGGGTTCATCGCGCGGATGAGCCGCTCGAGTTCATCCGCCGGCCGCGCCCAATCGATGCGGCCGTGCTCCTTGGTGAGCTTTTTAACGTAGCTCGCTCTCGCCCCATCTTGCGGGCTGCGCGCCGCATCGCCGGCGGCAATCAAGCGCAGGGCCTCGACCAGCGCCTCGGCTCCGACCTTCGCCAGCTTGTGCTCCAGGGTCACCGCAGTGTCATCTGGAGCGATCGGCACCCGGCGCTGGAGAATGATGTCGCCGGCGTCGAGCTCGTCAGTTTGATACATGATGGTCACCCCTGTCTCCCGTTCCCCCGCGGCGATCGCGGCCTGAATCGGAGAGGCACCGCGGTACTGCGGAAGCAGTGACGGGTGAGCGTTGATGCAGCCTAGAGGCGGCAGCGCTAACAGCTCGCTGGGAATGATCCTGCCATAGGCGACAGTGACAATAATGTCGGGTTGCAGCTCACGGAGGGTTTGAATGACGTCGGCGTCTTTCAGCCGCGCGGGCTGAAGGATGCGAAGCCCGAGCTGACGGGCCTTTTGAGCCACCGGGGGCGGGGCGACCTGCCGCCCACGGCCTCGCGGCCGATCGGGTTGGGTGACAACCGCCAGGAGTTCAGTCTCGCCATGAACGGCAAGCAGCGACGGTAGAGCAAACTCCGGCGTGCCCAGAAATACGGCACGCAATTTCCGGGAAGAATCATTCATCCGGACGCCGGCGCCACCTCAGCCGACTCGGCGACCTCACGGATCGTAGACTTGTCAACTACGCGATCCAAGAACAGGATACCGTCGAGGTGATCGATCTCATGCTGCAGCACGCGCGCCAGCATTCCCTTTGCGCGCAACGTCATCCCCCTGCCCCGCCGGCTCTTGGCTTTGACAACGATGCGCGCCGCCCGCGGCACATCGGCCACAACGCCGGGGATCGAAAGACAGGCCTCGGCATTGACGTCCTCCCCTTCGCGCTTCACGATCACGGGATCGATCAATGCGTACGGCCGCTCTTCCACTTCGGCGACGAGGATGCGCTTGCTCACGCCGACCTGCGGACCGGCCAAGCCGATACCGTTCGCCTCCCGCATCGTCGCCGTCATCCTGTCGATCAGTTCGTGAATCTCCGTGGTGACCTTGCCGACCGGCTTGGCTTTTCGACGAAGCACAGCCGCTTTCGGACTATTTACAGTGATAATCTCCACGACTACTCAATCTACACAATCTCCACAATCTGCACAATCATTCATAGGAGATCCACGGGATCGACATCAACGATGACTTTCACCGCCCGCGGCAGATCGATTTCGGTCAGCAAGGTTCGCAGTCGAGTGCGCGCGCGCATGTCTTCGCGCTCTTTGACCAGGATTTGCCAGCGGAAGCGGCCCCGGATCCGCGGCAACGGAGCCGGCGACGGTCCAAGGACTTCGCCGTCCTCGGCGAGCCCGGCGGCCAGAGCGCGCGCGGTGTCTCCGGCAGCCTGCTGATCTTGACCGGTCACAATCAAATTGATTAGGACCACATATGGTGGATAGCCAAACTTCAGGCGCGCAGCGAGTTCGTCGGCAAAGAACTTCGCCGGGTTCGCGTTGACGAGCGCGGTCAGCGCGGGATGCGTCGGAGCGAAGGTCTGGATGATCATTTCCTTTTCTGCCAGCCCTGCGAGTTGCGAGAGCACCTGATAGGTGCGCTCCGCCGCACGAAAGTCCGGGAGGTGAAGCGCAGCGTCTACGCCGATCGCCCCCACGATCGGCGCAGATACTTGTCCTACACCTTTCACGAGTAGCTGGGTACCAACCAGCAGGCCGCCCCGCCGCTGGAACTGCTGCCAGATTTTCTGCTGGGAGGCCTCATCCGGCGCTGCTTCAGCATCCAGGCGCTGCACCGGCGTACCACGGAACAGTTTTTTCGCCGCGGCCTCGACTCGCTCGGTGCCGATGCCGTGAGGCCTGATGTGCGTGCCGCCGCAGACGCGGCAGATGTCAGGCGCCGGCTCGACCGCTCCGCAGAGGTGACACCCCAGGTGTCGCTCGGCCACGTGATACGTCATGGCAACGCCACAGCGCTGGCACCTGGTGACCGCTCCGCATTCATGGCAGAGAAGAAAATCTGCATATCCGCGCCTGGGGACGTACAACAATGCTCTTCCTCGTGGCAGTGTCCGTGCAAGCGCCTGATAGAGGCGCCGGCCGAATAATCCGCCCAGCGGTCCCGCCTCTGACCGCACATCGGAGAGGGCAATCGTCGGCCTGTCTGCGGGGGGGAATGTGAGCCGGGCAGCCCGCCCCTCCTCGATCTCGCGAACGACCTCCAACGAAGGGGTCGGCGAGCCCCAGACCAGCGCCGCCTGTGCGATGCGCGCGCGCGTCTCGGCAATCGTTCGTGCATGGTATCTCGGAACGCGCTCTTCCTTATATGAGGTGTCCTCCTCGTGATCCATGATGATCAAGCCCAGGTCTGGGACGGGAGCAAATACGGCTACCCGGGTACCGGCGATGACTTTGAACTCGCCGGAGGCAATTCTCTGCCAGAGTGCCCGGCGTTCGGAATCAGCCAGGGCGCCGTGATAGATTGCCACCGGGATCCCAATTTTCCGTTCGATCCATGCGGCCAACCGCTCTGCCTGTACGAGTTCGGGCTCGAGCGCAATCGCGCCGCGACCATGCTGAAGCGCCCACAATAGCGCAACTGTATACGCCTCAAACCTGGCATCCTCGCCTGTGATGGCGACCCGCGCGGCAGAATCTGCGGTGAGAAGTTCGACAACCCCCATTCGACTCGTCTGCTCCGCAGACTCGCTCGTGGCCTCCGGCCGCTCCGAGTCGAATGCCCTGAGCGAGCCATGCGAGTCGAAGGGCGTATGGTTCACCGAAGACGATCTCGAGCGAGGCGGCAGCATCGCATCGATGGCCTCGCCGACCGAACAGACATGGTGGTCGGCCATCCACGAAGCAAGTGTCACGAGGTCGGAGGGAAGAACTGGGAGTCGTTCATCCAGCGCAGCGACAGGCTTGACTTCACGTACGGCGGTTGGAGAGAGCCCCACCACGTATCCCGAAGTAGTCTGCTTCCCAAAGGGGACGCGGACTGGAATCCCAATCGTGACGTGACGCTCGAGGGCTACGGGGACCGAGAAGGTGAACGTCCGATCGCCGGCCCTCAGCGGGGCGTTGATCGCGACCTCCGCAAATACAGCCATCGCTCCCCTACGACCGCCGTCGGTCTCAGGGGGGAACGGCGGTCTCGAAACTAAACGCTCCGTTCTTCACGCGAAGGAGAGGAACATCCTTGCGAGGAGTCTGCGCACCCGCATAGGTCATCGTTCCCGTCACGCCGGGGAAATTCTGTGTCTGCACCAGTGCAGCGCGGATGGCTTCCGCATCGGTCGAGCCCGCGCGGACCAAGGCCGCGTGAAGCAACTTTGCGGCATCGTACGCCAGCGCGGCAAACGCATCAGGATCTCGTTTGTAGGCGGACAGGTATCGAGCCCGGAAGCGGACGACGGCCTGGCGGGACTCATCGGGCGCGAAGTGCACGGGAAAGACTGTTCCTTCAACCGCCTCGCCGCCGATTAGCGGAAAGTCAGGCGAGTTCACGCCCTCCCCCGCAAGAATGGGAATCTTGACGCCCATTTCCCGCAGTTGCGTTGCGATCGCAGCGGTGGCGCGATAGTAATTTGGGGAAAGCAGCACGGTCGGCCTCGCCCTGCGAACGCGCTCGAGGATGGAGCGGAATTCCACCACCATCCGTTCGTCAGTAAATGCCTCCTCTGCCACCACGGTCCCGCCGAGGGCGGTGAAGCGAGCTCGAAACGATCTGGCCAGCGTGACATTATAGGGTGTGGCCGTGTCGAACAGCACCGCGGCGCGCCGCGCTCGCAGCGAGTTGAACGCATATACCGCGAGGGCCTCACCGGCAAGCCTATCGTCATAGCACGCCCGGAAGATCAGCGGTCCTGAGCCGGTCAGCCCTGGATCGGTTACCGCTGGGACGATCAGCGGAACGCCGTGCGTTGCCGCGGCGCCGGCTGCGCGCTGTGCCGTATCGGGCTGCACCGGCCCGATGACGGCCGCGACGCGCGCGTCGGCAAGTTTCTTCAGAGCCGCCTCTGCCGTGGCGGGCTCGCCGCGATCGTCCTCAGCCCGTACGATGATGCGGGCCCGTCTCCCGCCGAGGATTACACCGGTTGTGCCGTTGATCTCGTCAACCGCAAGCTGCACGCCATTCACCGTCGCTTCGCCGAGTGGGGCAAACTCCCCACTCCGGGGGGCGATGACCCCGATGGTGACGGTGGCCTCAGATTGTCGTTGGGTACAGGCGGAAACGGCAAACAGAATTGACAGAAGAACGGTAGCCAGGTACACCTCTATCGCGCTTCGAGGATTGCCGCGATCTCCTCGACGATGGCGTCAGGTTCGGACATGCGACCGATCGCCTCTTTTCCGGATGCGAGAGGACCCACCTCAGGTCCAATCACGCGACATCCGCGGCCGCGGAGTGTCTTGAGATGCTCTTGAGTAGAAGGATGTTCATACATGATGTCGCTCATGGCGGGAGCGAGCAGCACCGGCGCACGTGTGGCCAGCGCAGTCGCGGTCACGACATCATCCGCCAGCCCCAACGCAAGTTTGGCAATCGTCTGCGCCGTGGCCGGCGCAATGATCAAGAGGTCGGCTCGTTCGCCCAGATAGACGTGCGGTTCTTCGTGCGGGTTGTTCGGATCCCACATGTCCGTGATCACGGGGTTCTTTGAGAGTGTACGGAATGTGAGTGGCTGGACGAACTGGATTGCCGAGGCGGTCATCACCACGTGTACGTCCGCACCCTGCTTGCGTAGTGTGCTGACCAGGTGCGCGGCCTTGTAGGCTGCGATACCGCCGGTGACGCCGACAACAATAAACTTTCTGTCCAATCGATCTCCTGTGTTCGTCACTGCTTCCGCCTGGTGGTCGTTGTGGTCGTCATCTGCGTCGCTTGTACAAGTCCGGCGAGCGCCCGTGCGATCGCCTCGGCGCTCCACTTTGTGGTATCGATGACAAGGTGATAGGGGTTGAGGTCATCGACGTCGATCCCATACAACTGCTTATATCGTGCCCACTCACTACGCTCACGCTCCGCCAGCTCTGCCTGCGCTGCCGCGATCGGCTGCCTCTCGCGGGCCGCCACACGTTCTGCGCGGATCTCTGACGGCGCCTTCAGCCACACCTTGAGATCCGCCTCGACCATCCATCCTGAGAGACGGCTCTCGACAACACAATCGCCCTGTTGCGCCAGTTCACGCTGCCGCCGGTCGAGCTCGTGGTCGAGGGAGGGATCCCGCTCGGCGAGCCTGTTCACTTCGGTGACTGAAATTCCACGTTGCCGGGCTATGTCGCGAAACACTTCGCCGCCGGAGATGTACCGGTAGCCCAGTTGCTGCGCCAGCAGCTTCGCGACTGTACTTTTCCCGACTCCGATCGGCCCCGCGATCGCCACAATCATTAGAAAACGTCTGAGCAGGTCATTCCGGGACCTCCTCTTCATGTTCGGTGAATCGGTGGGCAACGGTCTCTGGTTGCACCGCCGAGAGGACGACATGACCGCTGTCGGTGATGACCACCGCCCGCGTGCGCCGGCCATAGGTGGCGTCGATGAGCGTCCCACGGTCACGCGCTTCCTGAATGATGCGTTTGATCGGGGCCGAATCGGGCGCCACGATGGCAATGATGCGGTTGGCTGCGACGATGTTGCCGAAGCCGACGTTGATCAGCCTGGGATCTGCGAGGCTATTCAAGGTTCTGGACCTGCTCACGGAGACTTTCCAGCTCGCCTTTGATCGCGATAATGGCCCGCCCGATATCCAGGTCGTTGGCCTTACTGCCGATCGTGTTGGCCTCGCGTCCCATCTCCTGCAGCACGAATTCCAGTTTTCGTCCGATGGCCCCGGCCTGGTTGAAGAGGTCCTCTCGAAACTGCGCTACGTGGCTGCGAAGACGTGTGATCTCCTCGGTGATGTCGCTGCGCTCTGCGAAGACCGCCATCTCGGTGAGGAGACGTTGCTCGTCGACGGGGATCTCGCCGACGAGTTCGGCGATCCTCTGCCGCAGTCGCGCCGAATAGTCGGCCACCACCGCGGACGCACGGCTCTCGATCTCCTTTGCGCCCGCTTCGATCCGATCCAGCCTGGTCCGCAGATCGGCGGCGAGCCTGGTACCCTCCGCTTCACGCATCGCCACAAGCGCGTCGAGCGCTTCGTCCAGTCCCTGGGCGAGGAGAGGCCACGTGCCTTCCACGTCCTCTGGTGCCTCTTCCATCTTAATGACGTCCGGGAATGACGCGATTTGCGGCAGCGTCACCTCGCCACCGATCCCAAGCGTGCGGGCGATATCTCTCAGGGCCTGCGTATAGGCGGCGGCGAGTTCAGTGTCGGGCCGGATGGCGCGGATGCGGGCGGCGCGATTGTCTCGCATGATCGAGACCTCCACCCGGCCCCTCGACACACGGGACTGGACGGCCCCCCGCACGCGCTCTTCGAGCGGGGTGAACTCGCGGGGCAGACGCACCAGGACCTCGCCGAAGCGGTGGTTGATCGATCGGATTTCGACTAGAAAGCGGCCAGAGGAGGCCTGCACCTCCGCGCTGCCAAATCCGGTCATCGAACGGGGCATGACGCTCATCCGATTCTTGCCACTCTATTAGTACTCCTGTGGCGACCACTTGGGCTGACCGCGGAGCGGTTCTGCGGCGCTGTTGAGGAGGCCGAGCCGAATGCGAGGCCGGTGGAGCTTGCTCGTTGCTTGAGTCTGGAGCCGAGCTACAGCGAGGCCGGGGGAAGCTTGTTCGTTGCCGGGTTGAATAGGTTGCCAGCTTCAGCGGGCGTGGAGTATGGTGAGTCCTGATGTCCGTCAGGAAAAAAGCGCTCACGTCGTTTGACAGCGTCGTGCTCGCGGCGGTCGTGGTCGACCTTGAGCAGTATGTTGGCGGACGGATTGTGCGAATCGTCCAGCCTTCGCCGGATGAAATCGTCCTCGACATCAGACGGGGACAATCCACGGGACGACTCCTGATATCGATCCATCCGCAATGGGCGCGCGTCCATCTCACGACTGCCGGCGAGCGAGGAACCCTGTCCGCGTTTGCCCAGATGCTGCGACGCCGGCTGGACCGCGGCGTCCTGCGCTCGGCGCACCAGCCACCCTTCGAACGCACGCTGACGCTGGACGTTGGCACCGATGATGGACGCGCCGCGCTCATCATCGAGATCATGGGGCGCCACAGCAACCTGATCCTGGTTGAGAACAGTCATGTCGCAGGAAGTTTGAAGATGGTGCCGCGCTCAAAGTCTTCCGTTCGGGAAGTGAGACCGGGAGCGCCCTTTGTCCCGGCTCCACGCGATCGACCCTCGCCATTCGAGCTCACGCCCGAGCTGCTCGCCGATATCCTTTCGAAAGCGCGGGTGCCGCTTTCAAGGGCGCTCGCCTCGAGTGTCCTCGGAATGGGCCCTACGCTGGCGGCTGAGCTCGTGTTCCGCAGCGGGTTGCGCCCCGACGAGTCAGCGGCCGAACATGACGATGCCGCCGTACGTCTCTGGCCCCAGCTACAAGAACTGGTCACGATTGTCAAAGATCGCCAATTCGCTCCAACGATCTACGCGGACGACACCGGAGCAACCGGCTTCACGCCGTTTCCATTCAGACACCTCGAGTCGATCAGGCACCAGAGCGCAGCCACCATGAGTGAAGCGGTGGACGCAGTCCTGACAGCAGCAGGGTCTCTTTCGCTTCTTGAAGACGCACGTGGCCGCACGATCGCGGTCGTCGACGCGGCGCTCGAGAAAAACCGGCGGACGGAAGACAAGGTAGCGAAGTCGCTGGTGGAGGCACAAGAGGCGGAAGACCTTCGTGCGCAGGGAGAATTGTTGCTCGCATACGCATCGCAGGTTGAGCCGGGGGCAGTGGAAGCAAGCATCGCGGGCTACAATGGCAACCCCCTGGTGGTACGTCTTGACCCAGCGCTTTCACCTGTTGAGAATGCGCAGCGTCTGTTCAAGAGATATGGAAAGCTGCGTGACGCCCGTGCAGCCCTTCAGACGAGGCAGCAGCGGCTGGCCGCGGACCGCAGCTTTCTGCAGGACGCCCGCGCCATGGCCCTCAAGGCAACGACAAAGGAAGATCTCGACGACATCAATCGTGAGCTCATGGACGAAGGCTTTCTACGTGCTCAAAAACTGTCCAGGACACGCGAGAAATCGGCCGGCCCACGCACCTTCAAACTGGCTGGAGGTACCGTCCTGGTCGGCCGCACGACTCGTGAGAACGATCGGGTCACGTTCACTCTGGCGTCGCCTGAGGACGTCTGGCTCCACGCCCGCGGGGTCGGTGGATCGCACGTGGTGCTTAGATCGGAAGGGAGGCGGCCGAGCCAACAGTTAATCGCGCAGGCGGCCTCGATCGCCGCGCACTTCAGCCAGGCTCGCGAGGCAAGACAGGTCCCTGTGGACTACACGTTGAGGAAATACGTGCGGAAGCCGAAAGGCGCGAAGCCCGGACTGGTCACGTACGAACGAGAAAAAACCATCCTTGCGAAACCCGAACTGCCATAACAAGGGGAACGGTGACTCGCCCTGCGCCGGGGAGGGCGGGGCCTGAGGGGTCCACGTATCAGTTTCAGTCGGGGAGAGGCTACGCCCTCCCCGAAAGCAGGGCGCAAAAGATCACGACACAGGTTCCTCAATCACCACTTCATCCACCCCATCAATTTCCTGCAGCCTGACTGCCACGTGTTCTCTCGATGACGTCGGTAGGTTCTTTCCGACATAATCGGGACGGACCGGCAATTCTCGGTGGCCCCGGTCAATCAGAACTGCGAGCTGGATGCTCTGCGGCCGGCCCAGGTCGATAAGGGCGTCTAGTGCAGCACGGACGGTGCGTCCCGTGTAGAGCACATCGTCGACCAGGATGATGGAGCGCTGCGCCACATCGAACGGCAGTGTCGCCTTCGCAGTGTGCGCGCTCGCTGTATGCGTCGCGGGACTGCGGCCGATGTCGTCCCGATAGTTTGCGATGCTGAGGGTTCCTACCGGGAGCGACGTGCTCTCGATGCGGTCGATGATCGAAGCGAGCCGCTGGGCGAGCTGTACGCCTCGTGTCGGGACGCCGACTACCGCGAGGATGTCTGCCCGTCCGTTGCGTTCGAGCACTTCGTGGGCCATGCGGACCAGCGCGCGGCGGATGGCATCAGCATCCATTACTTTGGCCTTCTCGCGCATCGTCGGTCGCATCATCGGGCCATCCTGCCTTCATGACGTCTTCCCTCTTCCTTCCTCCTTCTTCCTTGCGCGCAACCATGCCAAGACCTGCGCGATGTCCTCCGCAAGTGGCGCTTCAAAAGACATCACGTTACCCGTCTGCGGGTGGGTAAACCCCAGTCTCCATGCGTGCAACGCCTGCCGCGTGAGGCCGAGGGTTTCTCGCCGGCCTCCATACAGCGGATCTCCGACAACCGGATGTCCAAGGTGCGCGAAGTGCACCCGAATCTGATGCGTGCGTCCTGTAAGGAGCCGGGCCTCGATCAATGTAAAACCAGGGAATCGCTCAACGACCCGGTAGCGCGTCACGGCCTCTCGCCCGTCGGGGCGTACAGCCATCTTTGTGCGGCGTCGCGGATGTCTGCCGATGCGCGCAGCGATCGTCCCTTCGAGTTGCTGGACATCGCCGTGGACGAGTGCCACGTATCGACGGTCCACAGTTCGAGCTGCCACCTGCGCCTGCAGCGCATCTTGCGCCTCGGGGGTCTTCGCCACCACGAGCGCGCCGGACGTGTCTTTGTCCAGCCGGTGCACGATTCCCGGGCGGTCCGTATCATTGCGGAGTTGAGGGACTCGCGCCAGGATCGCGTTGGCCAGCGTCCCCCGTGCGCGACCAGCCCCCGGATGCACGGCGAGACCGGCCGGTTTGTTGATCACCATGAGAGAGCCGTCTTCATACAGGACATCAAGCGGGATTGGCTCCGGTTCCAGCTCCCGCCGGGGTTGCGCGGGGACCTCGACCTCTACGCGCTGCCCGCGCCGGACAGGCGTCGCCGGTTTCGCGCGCGCGCCGTCTAAGCTCACGCGGCCGGAAGCAATCAGCGTTTTGATGCGAGACCGTGATAGTGCGGGGAGATGCCGCGCGAGAAACGCGTCGAGGCGCGTGCCGCTGTGCGCCTCGTCGACAAAATAGGTGTGGTGCGGGTTGGGCGACTCGTTCACACGGTCGGCGACGCGACCTCTGGTTCCGCGCCGGGCCGCCGCGCCGACACGACCAGACCAATCACTGCGATCACAGCGGCCGCCACGTTCACGATCTGCGCCAGCGTGAACGGCCCGAAGGCGGCGGGACTCTCGACAAAGAATTCTACCGCGACGCGCGCGAGCGAGAACAGCAGGAGCCACAGGTAGAACAGCACGCCGGGCGTGGCGTCTTGCCGTTCCTGCGCCTTGAGGACTTGATACGTCCCCAGCGACGCCAGCAACAGGTAGATCTGGGTGGGATGCCGGCGGTCCAGCAGCATCGTAACGGCCCACGGCACGCCGCTCGCCCTGCCCACATAGAGGCCGTGAAGCAGTGCCCCGACCATCGCGACCGAATAGCCGAGCGCCAGCGCGGACGCAAACACGTCCATCAGCCGCGGCAGGGGGATCTTCCGCCTGCGCGCGAAGACCCACGCGACAATCAGGCCGCCCACCAGGGCGCCGTAGAATGTCAGGCCCGAATCTTTCCAGATCTTGAAAATTGAAAGCGGTGCAGCTGCGAACGTCGGCCAGTTAATGATCACATATCCGAGACGTCCGACGATGATTCCACCGATGATCATGTACAGGCTCAGATCCAGCATCTGGGAGGGGTCGATACCCAGTCGCGTCCCGCGCCGACGCGCAATGGCGATGCCGGCCACAAACGCCAACAGCAGGAACAGTCCAAACGAGGAGATTGGAAGGCACCACTCGGCTGGAGTGCACGGGCCAAATTCAAGTAAGACAGGTTTCATCCGTCACCTCGCGCGCTTTGAGTGCCCGGCCTCACGGCGAACGTCAGGATTAACAGCGCAGCCCCCACCGTGATGGCCGCGTCGGCCAGATTGAACACGGGCCAGACTCGAAGGTCCAGGTAGTCGATCACCGCGCCCACCCGCACCCGGTCGATCAAGTTCCCGATGGCGCCTCCGGCAAGCAGCGCGACGCCAAAGCCCGCCGTCGGACGATGCGACCACCGGGCCTTATTGTAGAATAGGAGAAAAATCAAGGTCAAGGCGATGGCGGCCGGGACGATCAACGGAATCCCCGGCAGCGCGCTGAACGCGATCCCGGGGTTCCGGACATTGGTCAGGAACAGCACGGGGGGAACCAGCGGAAGAGACCCGCCCACAGGAATGGTGCGATCGACGAACGCTTTCAGCGCTTGATCCAACGCGACCACCGCGACGACAATTGCTGCGGATGGCAGCCGCATCAGGGCGCTGTGTTACCGTACGGAACTCTTCTCTTCGAGTTCCTTACAACGGATGCACAGTGTTGCGTACGGGAGCACGCGGAGGCGCGCGGCATCGATCGGTTCACCGCAGCGCTGGCACACTCCATAGGAACCGTCATCAATTCGGGACAGCGCTTCTTCGACCTGGGCCAGCATGGCCTGCACGCTTGATTCCAGTGCCAGCCCCTTTTCCCGTTCGAAGGTGCTGCTGGCCACGTCTGCCAGATCTTCGTCGTAGCCGCCCCCGATATCCATCCCGACCTGCTCCTCGACCTCGGGAGCGTGCTCCTCCATGGCCTCGAGCTCTTCCGTCAGCCTCTCGCGTTCTTCTTCGAGCATCTTGCGGAACTCTTCGAGCTCCCGCCTCGATAGCGACTTGCCCCTGTTTCCCTTCGTGGGCCGGACGGGGCGCGTCGGCGCGACCCTGGTGGCGACCGCGCGGCTCTTGGCGGGCTTCCGCCCCGCTCTCGCCCTGGCCGGTTTCATTGCTTTTGCCATTCGCAAGCCTCCTGCACTCTTGCCTTCCTCTTAATTCTCCTGCGAAAACGCGTTTTTCCCGGATTTACTCCCCGTAGTGTATCCATTGCCCCATGTATTGACAAGAGGTTCAATTACGCCGGGGCCAGGACTGTTCGACTTGGGATACAGGGCGCGCCCTTCGACTAGCTCAGGGCATTCGACTCGGGGCGGCCGAGGCCATGAGCGAGCCCGGGTCGCGGGCGAGTCGAATGGCGGCGCTCGCCAGGATCAAATTGGAATCGAGAAGTGGCACTGTGAGATCCTGCTCACGCAGCACGAAGGGCAGCTCGGTGCAACCCAGCACGATGGCCTGGGCGCCGCCCGAGACCAGCGCGGCTGCCACGGCGACGAGTTCCCGGGTCACCTCCGGGCCCATCCGTCCCGCTTTGACGCCATAGATAGCCCGGTTCACCGCGTCCTGACCCTGTTCATCGGGCCCGACCACAGTCACCCCAAGGCGCTCAAATGCGTCGTGGTACAAGCGCGATCGGACGGTTGCAGCCGTCGCCAGAACGCCGACCTTGCGCAGACCGGGCACGGCATCGCCCGCCGACGCGGCGACCTCATTCATGATGTGCAGGACGGGAACGCTGACCGCCCGGCGTACGGCATCATAAAAGAAGTGCGCTGTGTTACAGGGAATCACGATGAAGTCGGCTCCGGCGCGTTCGAGATTTCGCGCAGTCTCGACCAGGGCCGGTGTTGGATCTTCACCGGTCCCGAAGATCGCGGGCGACCGGTCGGGGATCTTGGGGTTGTTGTCGATGATCAGCCTGAGGTGCTCTTGGTCTCTTCCCGCCGGCGTCAGTGTGAGGATCTTCTCGAAGAGGTCGAGGGTTGCCCAGGGACCGAGGCCGCCGAGCACGCCGATGACTTTCTCAGCCATGAGTTCTCCGCTGGTCTTCCGGCTCATTTCTTTCCCGCCGGCCGGATGCCTACCCTGACCTTTTCCCCGTCGAGGCGCAATTCAGCCACGCGGAGATTGTGTAACGATGCGAGCTTCTCATCCTTCGCCACGTCGACGGCCAGCGTCTCACGGGCGATGTAGGCGCGGTGGGCTTTGAGCAGCGGCTCGAGGCTGCCATCGTGGACGACAACGATCCGGTCGTCGACTGCCAGCCCGGCGTCCCTCCGCAGATTCTGGATCTGATGAACCAGTTCGCGGGCTTGTCCTTCGAGCACCAGCTCGGGCGATAAAGTGGTCTCGAGAATGGCGAACTCCCCGCCGGATCCCTCGGCCGCGAACCCTTTCGACTCATGCATGCGGGCTTCGAGCTCATCCCGGCTGAGCGTCAGCGCCTCGCCATCGAGCGTAATCGCCAGCCGCCCATCGCGCTCCAGCCGCTGCATCGCCTCCGCCGGTTTCAAGGCCCCAACCGCGCGGGCGACAGACTGGACCTTGGGCCCTAGCCGGGGGCCGAGGATATCGAAGCGGACTTTCACCTCGTAGGTGAGATACCGGGACGGATCATTCACAAACCGAACCTGCTTCACATTCAGCTCGTCGGCGATTTGCTCAAGGAGCTCGGGGTGCTTCGCCAGTGTCTGGTGTCGCGTGACCAGCAGCACGGCCGGCAGCGGCTGGCGCACCTTCAGGCGGGCATGGCTGCGCGCGGCACGTCCGAGCGCGACCAGTGTCCGAACACCTTCCATCAGCGCCTCGAGTTGCTCGTCCACGAGCGAGCGATCAGCGGCGGGGAAGTCCACGAGGTGGATGCTGACCGGCGCGTCCTGTTCAACGGGACGGATCAAGCCCTGATAGATACGTTCGGCGAGGAACGGCACGAAGGGAGCCAGGGTCAGCACGAGTGTTCGCAGCACACGGTACAGTGTGTAGTAGGCCGCACGTTTGTCGGCATCGTCTTCGCTCTTCCAGAACCGGCGGCGACACCGGCGGACATACCAGTTGGAGAGATCCTCCACGAGCGCTTCCACCGGCCGCGTCGCGCCCTGCGGATCATAGTCATCCAGACGGTCACTGACCGCGGCGGTCATCCGCTGCGTGCGGGAGAGAATCCAGCGATCCAGCATCGGCATGACGGGCGTGGTCTTGACCAGCGTGGAGAAATCAAACCGTTCCAGGTTCGCATAGGTCACAAAGAACGCATAGACGTTCCACAGCGGGATGACGAGCCGCCGCCGGACGTCGTCGAGCAAACCATAGCCGAAGTTGAGATCGCTCGCCGGATTCTGGGTGCTGTACGCCCAGCGCATCACGTCTGCGCCGGCGCGGTCGGCCGCCTCGTTGAAGTCGATGGCGTTGCCTTTGCTCTTGTGCATCTCCTCCCCATGCTCGTCCATCACGTTGGCGTATCCGAGGCACGTGCGGAATGGCTCTGCTCCGGCAAGGACCGCAGACATGACGAGTAGCGAGTAGAACCAGTTGCGATATTGGCCCGGAAAGCCCTCCGTAATGAAGTCCGCGGGAAACCACTGCGACCAGTACTCTTTGTCCTTGCGGTAACGCAGTGTGCTGAACGAGACGATCCCGGCGTCCAGCCAGGCATTGCCGACGTCGGCGATACGGGGAGTCAGGGTGTCGCACTTGGGGCAGCGGATCTTCACCGCGTCGATCCACGGCCGGTGCGGGGAGTGGCCGTCGAACGCCTCCCAGCCCTCAGCCGCGCGTTGTTTGAGCTCCTCGGCCGAACCGATCACGTCAAAGTGCCCACACTTCGGGCACGCATAGATCGGCAGCGCGAGTCCCCAGTACCGCTTCTTGCTGATCATCCAGTCGTGCATGTTCTTGAGCCAGTCGAGCTCACGGTCCAGTCCGAACTCGGGAATCCACCGGATGCGCCGCGTGATGTCCATCAGGTCCGCCCGGATGGGATCCATCGCGATGAACCACTCATCCACCAGACGAAACACGAGCTCGCTGTCACATCGCCAGCACACCGGATAGCGGTGGGTGTAGCGCTCCGACTTATAGAGCCTGCCGCTCTTCCGCAGGTGCTCGGTGATCGGCCCCGCTGCCTCATGGGTGCTCATTCCTGTGAGCCAGTCGAAGCCGGACACAAAGACGCCGTACTCGTCGATCGGCGCGATGACGGGGAGGTTGTGCTCTTTCCCGAGCTTGAAGTCCTCGGCGCCGCACCCAGGCGCGATGTGCACGATGCCCGTGCCTTCCGCGCTGGTCACGTCCTTCCAGGGGATGACGCGGTGCTCGACGCCGCGCTGCACGGGCAGATCGTCGAACGGCCCGTGGTACCGCAGACCAACCAGACGCTCGCCCGGCAACTGCTCGACGACAGTGTACTTGCCGCGCAGCACACCAAGCGCGCCCTGCTCGAGGCACAGTTCCTCTTCGCCCTGGCGCACAAGCACATAAGTCAGCGTCGGATGTACGGCCGCAGCGACGTTGCTGGTCAACGTCCAGGGCGTCGTGGTCCAGACCAGCAGCGATCGCTTGGGTTGGTCCACGAGCGGGAAGCGCACAAAGAGGCCGGGGTGCGTGAGCTCTCTATAGCCTTCCGTGACGATCTCTTGCTCGCTCATGCCGGTAGAGCAGCGTGGACACCACGGCATCACGTCATGGCCCTTGTAAATCATCCCGCGTTCCCAGCAGCGCTTCAGGAATCCCCAGATCTGATAGTTGTTCTCATCCGAGAACGTGAAGTACGAGCCGCCGATCTCCGGATCGCCCAGGCGGCCCACGACCTGCTCCACCCGCTGGCGGACGGCACCCCCCTTCGCGGGATACGTCACGATCTGCGACGGGTCAGACTTCATCGCGGCCGCGAGCGCGCGTAGGTCACCCGGCTCGTTCCAGTCCATCCACATCCCGAGGCGCATGGACTGCGCCGTCTGCACGGCCGCGTAGGTCAGGACGCGCTCTTTGCAGAGGTTCACGAATGGGGCAATGCCGAACGTCTCGATGTCGCGCTTGCTCGTGAACCCGAGCTCCTTCTCCACCTCGACCTCAACCCACAATCCCTGACAGTCAAAGCCGTTCTGATACCGCTGCCGGAACCCGCGCATCGTCTTGTAGCGCTGAAACAGATCCTTGTAGGTCCGGCCCCACGCGTGATGGACTCCCATCGGGTTGTTGGCGGTGATGGGGCCATCCATGAACGACCACCGGCGTGATGAGCGCTCGTTGCGGCGCAGGTATTGGTCGACGATTCGCTCCTGAGCCCACCAATGGAGCTGCTCCCGCTCCATGGCGGGGAAGTCGACTTTAGACTCTACGGGTTTGAACGTCGCCATTTGCACCCTCAGTGCTTCCTACGAAGGTATCATAGGGAACGGCCTTTCGCACAGCGAACACGCAATGTACATGCGGGTTCCCATTGCTGATCGCTATATTCTCAAAGAGCTTCTCGGGCCATTCCTCCTCGGGATCGCGGTCTTCATCGTGATCCTGATCGGGGACATCCTGTACACGCTCGCGGAGTTCATCGCGGCTGGACGCATCACGATAGACACGATCCTGAAGTTGCTTGCCTATAAGATGCCGGCCGTCATGGTCATCACCTTTCCCGTGTCCACCCTGATCGGCACCCTGCTCGGACTCGGAAAGCTGGCGAAGAACCGCGAGGTTCAAGCCATGCGGCTCTTCGGCATGAGTCTGCTGAGAATTTTTGCTCCCGTTCTGGCTTTTGGTCTGGCGGTGGCCGGACTGACCCTCGTCACCAACGAGTTCATCGCGCCGTGGGCCAACCACCAGGCCAACAACCTCATCCGGCGCGCCGCGTTCGCTGAGGCCTTTACCCAGGTCCGCACGCAGGTGTTTTTCCGCGGGCCGGGTCAGCGTTTCTTCTATGTGGACCGCGTGGACGACAACCAACGCGTCCTGCATAACGTAATGATTTATGAGGCCGCGGGACCGCTTCCACGGTTGATCACGGCGCGGCGGGCCACCTTGCACGAGCGCAAGTGGTCACTGACCGGCGGGGTGATTCGTGAGTTTGACGAAACCGGGTTCACGCGTTATGAAGCGCAGTTCGCCTCCATGGAGATTGCCGTGGGCGTAGACAGCGGGATGTTCTTCGCGGGACAGAAAACCCCCGAGGAAATGACGGCCAAAGAGTTGAGACGGTACCTCGCGCTCTTCAGCAGCGGCGGCGCCGCGACCATGCGCTTCGCCGTCGAATACCATCGCAAGTTCGCCGTCCCATTCGCCGCTGCCGTCTTTGCCCTTGTCGCCGCCCCTCTCAGCGTCCAGACAGAACAGGGGGGACGCTTCCTTGGAGCGGGCTTGGGCGTGGTGCTGTTGTTCATCTACTATGTCGCGATGTCGATCGCGCGGGCCATGGGCGGGGTTGGGGCTCTGTCTCCCATCCTGAGCGCCTGGCTGCCCAACGTGCTGTTTGCGATCTGCGGGATCTTGTTGTGGGTGCGCGAGGAAGGGTGGCTGCGGCGCGCGCCCGTGCGCAGGGTGGTGACGGTCGGTGCGCCGCTTTAAGGTTGTCGTTCCCCTGCTGGTCGTCCTCGCCATCGGTATTGTCATAGGGCGAGTGTGGCGAGATCCGCCCGCGTCTCCAACTCCCCGGACCCAGCAGGCCCAACCCGCCCAGCCGCCTGCCATCGGCCTCCGTCAGGCCAGTATCGTCTTGCGCCACAAAGGGACGAAACAGGCGGAGGTCAGAGCCGCGTCCGTGGCGGTGAGCCGGGACCTCCGATACGCCGTGTTCAAGCGCATCGAGAAGGTCACACTCTACGACAAAGGGCAGGTGGTGCTGTTGTTGAGCACGGGCGAGATCGTGCTCGACCGGACGACGAATGACCTGGTCGCGCGCGGGGAGGTCGAGATCGCCTCACCTCAGGGCGATCAGCTGTGGGCTCCCGAGGCGCGATGGGTCAATGCCACGCAGCGGCTGGTATTTCCTCAGGGCGTGCGATTGAAAGTCGGCGGGGCCGAGGTCACGGCGTCCCGCTTGAACGTCGACACTCGCTTGCAAGTCTTCGTGTTGGAGGGCGGAGTGGACATCACGTTCCAACTGCCGACTGCCCGCCCATGAAGTGGAGTAAGAGCCGCGACCTCTTGGATAGGACGCGAAATCCATGAAAAACATGCGATGGATTGTGTCGGCGTTCGCTGTGCTGATCCTGACCTCCATCGCGGCGGGGCAAGGGTTCCAGGAACCCACCGCCGACCAGGGCCGGCTCCAGGCCGACCGTGTTCGTTACGACGCGAAGCAGAAGATCTTTACGGCCGAAGGCAACGTGCATCTGGTCATGGGCGACGTGGAGGTGCATGCGAAGCGCGCGCGCGTTGAGCAGATTCCTCAGCGCGTCACAGCGTCCGGCGAGGTGCTCGTCGTGCAGCGCGAGACGTCGCTTCGGGCGGCAGAGGTGATCTATGAAATGCGCCCAGGTCTGGTCAATGCCTCGGGTAATGTTTTTGTCGCCTGGAGAGATTTGATCGTCAACGCCCCCGCGCTCAAGTACAGCGTCCGCACGGAGCAAGTGGCTGCCCAGGGCGGGGTCAGACTCGCACAGGGGACGAGTATCCTGACTGCGCAGACCCTGGACGCGGACCTCCGCGCGAAACGGGCGGAAGCCACCGGGAAAGCCAAGTTGGTGCGCGCCGGTGGAGGGCTGGCCGGCACGCAGGATCGTGTTGCCAGCGCGCTGGCACAGGAGGAGACCACGATCACGGCCGCGCGCATGACGTTTCGCTGGGACACCAACGAGGCCCGCGCCTTCGATGGGGTCACGGTGATCCAGCCGGACAAAACCGCGCGCGCCAAGGAAGCGTTCTACTCGGAGACCGCGGGTCGCATCGAACTCCAGGGCGAGGTCGTGGTCGAGCAGCTCAGCGGAGAGTGGTTGGTGAAGGGCAAAGTCATCGACGCTCCTACGGACGAGGCATCAAAGAAAGCGCTGGCCTCAAAGACCACACTCACCACTGCGCGGCTCGTCATCGAACTGAAAGTCCGCAACATGCTGGCCGAAGAGAACGTGACGGTCACCCAACAGGCACGGACGGCAACCGGGAATCGCGCGACGTATACTGACAAAGACAAATTGCTTGTGGTCACGGGCAACGTGCGGATGCGCGAGGAGGATGGCAGTTGGCTGCGCGCAGACCGCGTCGTGATTTCGTTGATTGAGGAAACCTTTGAGGCGCTCGGGAACGTCGAGACAGAGTTCCGGGTGAAGCGAGGAAAGTAAGTCCCGCTCGTCCCCGCCCTTGATTTCTCGAATCCTTCTTATTAGCGCGCTCTCCCTGATCGTTGTGGCTTTGCTTGCCTCCGCGGCGGTGGGCCAAGAGGACGACCTCCCCGTCCAGATCAAGGCCGATTTCTTTCGGTACGACCGCCGCACGAGAGTCCTCACCGCGACAGGCAACGTCGTGCTTACGTTTCAGGACGTCACGATTCGCGGCGACGCGCTAGTGGCGAATCTGGAGACCGGGGCCGTGACTGCGGAAGGCCACGTCGTCCTCGAGGCCGCCGGGCAATCCGCCTCCGGCGACCTGCTCACTTACAACCTGAACACGCGCCTCGGGGAGATGGTGAATGCGCGGGCCGACTACACTGGCCCGCTCGTGTTGGGACGCGTGCACCTGCGCGCTCGGCGCGTGCTCGGTATTCCGAATCAGTTTGGGAGCATCAGGGATGCGTTCTTGACCACCTGCGATGAGGATGACCCGGTGATCCATCTCACTGCGGACGAGATCACCGTCTTCGTCAATGACAAGATCGTGGGACAGCGCGTTTCACTCTGGGTTGCCGGACGGAAGCTCTTCACGTTGCCCCAGTTCGTAATCTTCCTGCGCGAGCGTCGGGAAAGCCGGCTGGTGCCCATCGTCGGATACAGTCAGGTCGAAGGCTGGTTCGTGAAATCCGCGTACACGTATTTTATCAATGAAGATCACTACGGCATCTTACACGGCGACTGGATGGAGCGGATCGGCGTGGGGCTGGGCGTCGAGCACATCTACCGAACCGGCCGTGGCCTGGGTTCAGCCCTTGTGTACCGCCTCTCGAACAAGCAGACGGGCGGCGCGGATTTACGCGCCGTGTGGAGCCACTGGCAGCCGATCGGCCAGAGCATCACGGCGCGCTTTTATGCGGATTACCTCGGACGAACGTTTTCAGGCGGACCTTCCTCCAGCGACGTGTTTGCGGCGCTCGATCTCAGCGCGTTCACGCCACGGTCTGCGACGTTCTGGTTCACAACGCTCAGTCAGAGTTCATTCGGCCCCACGTCGTTCCTGACATCGCGATTCGCGCACAGTCAAACGCTCAGTCCCGAACTGTTTGGGGAAGTCTCGGCAGATTTCAACCGCAATATGAGCCCACTGGGGATGGACGATGAACTGTTCCCCAGACTGGCGCTTCGCTACTTCGGCCGCGCGCTCTCGGCATCACTCCTGGCCGAGACGCGTCTGGACCTCGACGGCGATCGATTTCCTGGAGATGCGCGCTATGTGCTGGAGCGTCTACCCGAGTTCACGTTCGCGCTCTTTCCGGTCCGCCTCGGCTCCACGTCCCTCATTGCCCAACTGGAGGGAGGATTGGGACGATTTCGCGAGACCACACCCGGCATCGGCAGTGGTGTGCTCGATGCCGGTCGCGCAGATCTCCAGGCAACGGTGAGCGGGCCCCTGCAGATCGGCCAGCGTGGCACGCTCGGCGTGCGACTGTTCACGCGCGGGACGTGGTACACGGCCGGCGGAGCGCTTCGCTTGTTCTACGGTGGACGGCTCGAGTACATCCAGCCCGTCACTGAACAGCTGGAAACGAGGCTGGGCTACACAGGCCAGACGGTCCAGGGCAGCAGTCCGTTCATCTTCGACCAGATCTTTGGAACCTTCAGCGTTGCAGACGCGCAAATTTCCTATCGCACCGAGAACGTGTTCGTGCGCACGACCGCCCTCTACGACTTTCAGCTAAGGCAGTTTGGAGCCGTCACAGCACAGGCGTTCTATGTCCCCCGCCCCGGCTGGAACATCGGGGCCGCGGCCAGTTACAATGTGAATCTAGGCCGGCTCGATCGAGTTGAGGCGAGCCTTGATCTGCGCCTCAGCGACGAGTGGCAGTTCCAGTACATCGGCGCGTTCGACGGGATCACGAGGCGTCTCACATTCGACCGCGTATCAGTGACCAGGGTATTTTGCGACTGTATGGCTGTAAGCCTCACATATCTCGGGGCGCAGCAGGAGATCTGGCTGGAGGCCTGGCTCACGGCGATTCCCTGGGGCCGAGGACGGATCGGCATCGGAGGCCGCGGGCAATTACTGTTCGACCAGCCGATTCCGTTCTTACAGCAGCCTTGACGCGGTAACGGGGTAACGCGGGAACGCGGGAACGCGGCAAAGAAAGGACGCTTATGACTAAGAGATTGATGGTGCCTGTGTTGGTGGCCGTTGTTCTCCTCTGCTACCCGGCTACCCGGCTACCTGGCTACCTCGCTCACGGGCAGATCGGTTCACAACTGCTCATCACAATGAACCTGGCCGAGCGGGCCAAGCCGGTGGGGGGATCGTACTTTATTGCGTTTACGGTGGATGACACGATTCTGCAGGGCCCGCAGAGCGACAGCAGCAACTGGACGCATTATGTCGTATACCGAGGGGGCCGCTTCTTCTTCGGACGCGTACCCCGGACGCCATTCAAACCATTTGAATTTCAGACCGTGCGGCCACCGGAGCCATATCTGTTCGGTCAGATTCTCCCCGATGGACGAACGCTCCGCGTACGGGTCGCGCTCTCAGACCTGGTCACGGGGGCCTCGCTCCCGGTGCAGATCAAAATCAACTTCATTACGGTCGATGAGTTCCTGCGACCACTCGACGCTCTGGGCCGGGGCGCGACAGAGCGGTTTGCTTTTGTGACACTGGATCTGCGCAGGGAGAACTACGTGGCGGTGACTGATCCTACCGGCGATGCCCCGGACCGCGCCTTCGACATCACCGGCGGCGACAT
>Ga0209853_1000008_pt1 | contig 53690 bp, 47 predicted proteins | sample GWRWS1_30_40_FD_187224 | JGI IMG/M metagenome (GOLD analysis project Ga0209853, IMG submission 187224) | Riverbed sediment microbial communities from areas with vegetation nearby in Columbia River, Washington, USA - GW-RW S1_30_40 (SPAdes)... | ecosystem: Environmental > Aquatic > Freshwater >...
GGACGTGTCAAACGACCGCGCGTCCGTGGAGCGGTCGGTTCGGTCGATCGGGGGATCCACGTCTCAAGGAACAGCGTTATTCGACACGGTCGCGACCGCTGCGACCCTGTTCGATCCGGAGAGCGCCGCTCAACACAACTTAATCCTCGTGACCGACGGTCGAAACACCGGGGGAGACCACAACCTCACCGAAGCGGTGGCAGCCGCTCAGGCCGCCGGGATGCACGTCTTTGCCGTTGGTCTGGCGGGCCCGACGACCGACGAGGCGACTCTTCAGACGCTCGCGCGCGATACGGGCGGCGCGTACGCGTCCATCTCGCCGGACGAGCTCGCGAGCGTCTACGCGGGGTTAGCGCAGGAGTTCTCGCGCCAGTACGTGGTGGAGTATCGATCGAAAGCGCCCCTGGGGACGGCCGCGACGGTGTCCGTGCGACTCCCTGTGGGATCCGCCTCGGCCGCGTTCCTCGCGCCTGGCTACCACGAGCTTCCGGCAGGAAGCCGAGAAGGTACCGGGACGACCCCCTTCTGGTCCGAGCCGATCGGGATGGGTCTGGTCGTCGGCCTTACGTTCCTCGCAGTCTTCGCCTTCGGCCTCCTCGTGCTCCGGGTCAGGGCACGGTGGCGCCGCGAGCGGCAGTTGCGCTCACGCCTGCCGCGGACCGAGCCGGCATTGGACACGGACGACGCCCCGCGAGCCGAGTTGACGACGATCATCCCGAAGCAGCTCGCCGACGTCACCGAAAGAATGGCGGCCAGAATTGGTGCGGGGCAACGACTCGCCCACCGGCTCGAGCACGCAGGCTGGACCATCCGGAGCGGGGAGTTCCTGTCGGTGATAGCGATCGTCGCGATCCTCGTGGGACTGGCCGGCTTCGTGGTCGCGAGTATGGTCGGCGCACTCGCGGGCGCGGCGCTCGCGGTCCTCGTGCCGTTCGCCGCGCTCTCTCACGCAGCGGGCCGGCGGCGGGCCGCGATCCAGGCCCAGCTCGCCGACACCCTAATGGTCATCGCGAGCTCGATGCGGGCAGGCCACAGCTTCATCCAGTCGCTCGACTCCGCGGCGAAGGAGATCGACGACCCCGCGGCGGGGGAGTTCGGCCGCGTCCTTACCGAGATCCGGCTCGGTCGCGACACGGACGACGCCCTCGAAGCGCTGGTCGAGCGGGTCGGGAGCCAGGACCTCGAATGGGCGGTGACCGCGATCAAGATCCAGCGAAAGATTGGCGGGAACCTCGCCGAGGTGCTCGAGACGGTCGCGAAGATGATCCGAGAGCGGGAAACGCTTCGACGACAGGTGCGGGTGCTCTCGGCGGAGGGCCGGATCTCCGTCGTCGTCCTTACGGTGCTGCCGATCCTTATCGCCGCCTACCTGATGGTCGTGAACCCCGAGTATCTGCGCACGCTCACCACGACCACCCCCGGCATCGTCATCTCAGTCTCCGCCGGTGTGCTCATGGCGCTCGGCTATCTCTGGATGAGGAGGATCGTGAGGCTCGATGTCTGACCAGGCCTACGTCATGCTCGCCGTCCTGGGGACCTTCCTCGCCGTCCTCCTGACCGGCACCGCCGTCGTGACGGTGTCTCGCAGCCGCCGATCGGCGAACGTCCTCCAGGGTCAGCTCAAGAGCGCGGGAGTCCAGGTCGCGCACTCCACCGCCGCCGCGTCGTTCTCCGAGCGTGTCCTCGCACCGGCGATCGCGAGGTTCTCCCGGGCGGCGGCCCGGATCACCCCGGCCGGCCTTCGGGCGGGTCTGGCCCGGCGCCTGGTGCTCGCGGGGAGCTCCGGCCGGTGGACGGCCGAGGCGCTTCTCGCAGGTCAGCTCGCCGTCACGCTGGGCGCAGGCGCGCTCGGGTTCCTGGTCGGGATGAACGGGAACCCGCGGTTCCTGGGTCCCTTCTGGATCCCACTCCTCGCGTTCGTCGCCTACATCGTCCCGGTCGCGGGTCTCGACCGGAGGGCCCAGAACCGGCAGGAGCACATCCGACGGATGCTGGCCGACACGATCGATCTGCTCACGATCAGCGTCGAGGCAGGGCTCGCGTTCGACGCGGCGCTGCTGCAGGGTCGCCGCTCTATGAAAGGACCGCTCTCGGAGGAGATCGGCCGCATGCTCCACGAGATGCAGCTCGGGATCCGCCGGAGCGACGCCATGCGAAACCTCTCCGAGCGGACGAACGTCGAGGAGCTGCGGAGCTTCGTTCTCGCGATGGTGCAGGCCGACGTCTTCGGCGTGAGCGTCGCGAACGTCCTGCGCTCGCAATCGCAGGAGCTTCGCACGAAGCGCCGGCAACGGGCCGAGGAGCGGGCGATGAAGATGCCGGTGAAGCTCCTCTTCCCCATGATCGCCTGCATCCTCCCCGCCCTCTTGGTGCTCGTCGTGGGACCGGGAGCGATCCGCATCGCAGACGTCCTCATCCTCTAGAGAGGACGGGCCGGAGCGTGATCGCCGTACGCACCGATGACGCCGGGCTGGCGGCAACCCATCGCTCCTCGGCGCGGATCCGTGGCCGTGGTGGCGAGGGGCAGAGCGCCGGTCGCTGGATGCTCGTTGCCTGCACCCTGCCCGGGCTCGTGATGCTTCTTCCAGTGCTCTCGACGATCGACGTCGGATACGGGGTCCGCGCGGGAGAGATCATGCTCGACACTGGCGACGTCCTTCGGACGGATCCCTTCGGACTGGCAACCGGAGGCGGCCCGTGGCTGAACCAGCAGTGGCTGTCCGAGATCGTCTTCGCGCTCGTGTATCGAGCCGGCGGCTGGCAGGCGCTCATCGTGGCCCGCGCGGTGCTCTTCTCCGTCATCTTCTCGCTCGTGTACGCGGTCTGTCGCGCTCGCGGCGCAGGCGTGAGACCCTCGGCGCTTCTCACGATCGGCGCGTTCGTCGTGGCCTTGGGCCTCGAGCTGCGAGCCGAGCTCCTCGGCATGGCCCTGTTCGCCCTCACGTTCTGGATCGTCGCGATCAGACATCGGCGACCCGCTGCCCTGTGGGCTACCCTCGCCATCATCGCCGTTTGGAGCAACGTCCATGGCAGCTTCTTTCTGGGTCCGATCATCCTGGGGCTTGCGTACCTGGAGGATCGCTCCGATCGGCCGCAGATCGCCGGGCGGACGCTCTTGGTTGCGATCCTCGGGCTCGTGGCCACGATAGTGAATCCCTTCGGGCTGGGTGTGTGGCCGTACGCCCTGGGTCTCTCCACCAGCCGCCAAGTCACGGAGATGGTGATGGAGTGGGGGCCCACGACGGTCCGGAGTGCGATCGGGATCCTGTTCTACGCGTCCACCGCCGGCGTGACGTGGTTCCTCGCTCGCCGCCCGGGCCCCGTTCCCCGCACTTCGCTCCTCGGTCTGGGGCTCTTCGCCGCCGGGGCGCTCTGGGCGATCAGGGGCGTCGCGTGGTGGGCGCTCGCGGTCCCGCCGATCCTGGCCCCACTGCTTCCGCGAGACGTTGCGGGAACTCGAGGAACCGAGCAAGGTCGGCGGGTCCACGCCGTTTCCGCCACGATCCTCGCCCTTCTTGCCGTCGCGTTCTTGCTGTGGTGGCGCACGGTCGAGCGGCCGGCGGGTGCGGTGCTTCGGTTCGCGCCCACCAGATTGACGGGGGAGCTGCGCCAGGTGACGGGACCGCAGACGCGGATGTTCAACCCACAGCTGTGGGGATCCTGGTTCGAGCTCGCTCTGCCGGGCCGCGCGACTTTCGTGGATGCTCGGATCGAGATCCAGCCCGAGTTCGTGTGGCGGGACTACTTCGCGATCTCCGGCGCTCATGCGGGATGGGAGATGCTCGTCGAGCGGTGGGACTTCGACGTCATCGTCGCCGAACACTCGTCGCAGGGGCCGTTGGTCGACGCCCTCGGCCACAGCAGTGACTGGCAACAGATCTACGGCGACGACCAGGGGGTTATCTTCGTTCGGCGACTATGACGAGATCGTGTTTCGCCGCCCGAGCTACACCGGCGAATGCTCGGTCCCGGCTCTCGCGAGGCCGCCGATCTCGAGGGGCGCGAACGCCGAGTTGACGAGCGCGAGGATTGAACACCGCCAGGCGGCAGTTCCCACGGAGTGCCCGAGCAGCGCGTGCTGGACCAGGTGGCCCGGACCGAGCTCGGCAAGGGACCGAATCGACCCGTGAAGCACTTGCCGTTGTCGGTGAGGATCTCGTCGGGGATCCCGTGGCCGGAGAGCGCTCCGGCGAGGACCTCGCACACGGCCTTGGAGGTGGCGCGGCGGACGAGACCGGCGGCCACGCAGAAGCGGCTGTGATGTCGATCCCGGTCACCACCTTGGCCTCGGTGCCGTCCGCGATCAGGACGCCGCCCATCACGTCCATCTGCCAGAGCTGCATCGGGCGTTCCCGCTCGAACCGCCGGAACTCCTCACGGCGCTTCCTCCTCCGTCGCCGTCGACCGGAGCGGCCAATCGCGTCGCGCGCGGTCGCCGGCCTGGTCCTCACCGCGCTCGGCGTCGCGGCCGTCACGATCTCGGCGGTCCGCGGCCCGGGTCTCGCGGTCGCCGGGCTCGGCAACTACGAGCGTCTCCGACGCGTCAAGGCCGAGTACGATCCGGACAACCTGTTCCGCGTGAACCGAAACATCCCGCCAGTGGCCTTACGACAACTCGGCCTCACCAGGGAGCTGCGGATGGGCGTTGGTGCCGCACGACGGTGGCGACCAAGTCACGGTCCGGTCGTGCTTCAACTACCCGACATCGCCCCCATGACGTCCCAACAGCAGGAGGCCGCCGTTCGAGCCCTCGCAGCTCTTCTTGATTCCTGGCTGGCGCGAAGGGGCGGTTCGGTCCGAGGGGACCGAGGGAGCTGAGGCGCCGTCAGGGCAACAGTCCGAGCGACAATGTGTTCAGGCCCTGGAGTGAGGACTGACGCAGCAGCGTACCAGACGCGGTGCTCGTTTTTTCGACCACCGTAAACGCCACCGATGTGTTTCACAGTTCGTGCCCCCTCACCTCCACTTCGACCCGTGATTCCCCGCTTCGGCTCGCCCAAGGCCCTGGCCAGAAAGGAGGAGGGCCTCCCGAGGGAGGCCCTCCTCCGCACCCCTCGGCGAGTCCTCAGCTACAGGGCCCGCTCCTGGGTCTGGGGATTGAGGTGACCCATGCCGACCCTGCGGACGCCCAGGTCGACCCGGAACACCTCGAACCCGCGACCCGTCGGCGGGTTGTGGACACCATCCTGCCCGTAGGTCACGAGCGAGGTGCCCAGGCGCGGCCCCTCGTACCAGTAGTGCGACCAGTTGTCGCCTCCCGTCTGACCGGGGGGAGCCAGGTCGTAGAACGCGATCTCCTGCGGGCTCGCCGGGTTGGTGAAGTCGATGATGTCCGCCCCGCCCATGTACCAGGCCTGGGCCAGGAAGTAGCCATCCCGTGTCCCGACGACGTTCCCCTGGTGAGTGGAGCAGTAGGCTCCGCCTCCCACCTCCGTCCGGGGGATCTGGAACTGGCTGAGGAACGCCCCGTCGGACACCCGCAGGAAGTACGTCCGCCCGGTGTCGGCCAGGGAGGTCGCCCCGGTGACGAGGTCGACCTTCGTGCTGATGGCCGGGCAGCCGCTGCCGAACGACTCGTCGCTGAAGTTCACGATCTGGCCGTCCCAGGTGAACGTGGCCGAGTGCCAGAAGTCGACCGCGGTGTGCGGGTCGGCCGGGTCCCCGGTAGCCCCGTTCTCGTCGACGGGGTTGTCGAACACCCACACCGGGTTTGCCGTGTCCGGCAGACCGCTGGGCATCAGCCGCCACAGCTGGGCCTGCTCGGCGCACGCCCCCGCCACCAGCCGGGCCGGCAGGTAGACGGCGATGTCGTGGCAGGCCCGCAGGGGGAGGAACCCCGCAAGGCCGTGCTCGGACGGAGTGAACACGTTGTCTGGGTCACCGGGGTAGTTGATCTCGGGCTCGGCGATCTCTTGGGCCCCCGCCGGGTTGTTGAGCGGGATCTCGACGACCTGGATCACGCCGTGCACCGGGCTCCTCCCGTGCGCCGGGCCGGTCACCGGCCCGCAGCTCGGGCCCGCCCGGAGGGAGTACGAGGCGTTGTAGACGAGCAGCCGGCCACGGCCCCGGTCGGGGACCATCGTGTGCGTGTGCGAGCCGCAGTCCTGATAGACCGAGGCGATATGCCTCGGGTTGCGGGGGTCGGTGACGTCGAAGATCCGCAGCCCCTCCCAGTTGGTTGGGGCCTCGAGATCCGACAGGGGAGCCCGGGCCGCCCCGCACTGGGGCCCCCTCATCACCGAGTCGACCGAGAGCACCACGATGCGGTTGGCCCACACCGAGATATCGTTCTGGGGGCCGTCGCAGTCGACCTCGCTCAGCAGCTGAGGGCTGGCCGGGTTCGAGATGTCGAAGATCCGGAACCCCCGGTAGTTGCCGACGTAGGCTCGGTCGCCCCAGAAGGCGAGGTCGGAGTTCGTCCCGGTGAAAGCGTTCTGGGCCGAAAACAGGAGCGACATGTTGGGGCTGTGGTTGTCCGAACTGTGCGATGCACTCGCGGGGAACGACAGGGCCACGAGGACGAGCACCGTGACCGCGGGCAGCAAGATTCGCCAACTTCGTCTCATCCAGCACCTCCAAGGCGTCTCACGAACGGGGGAACCCTGGGTGGCACTGCGTGTGTTAGGTCGGCATCACCCCCTTCCACGACCGTGAAACCATGACCGCTCGGCCGGTCGGAACCGCCTGCCCCTTGAGGATGCGGAAAGGCTAGAACGACCCGCATGGCGCTGTCTAGTCCTTCGGCGGGCGAGCCGGATTCGCGTTAGACATGGCTGATGTGGGCCCGCCAGGCGTGGACCGCCCAGTCGGGCCAGTTGGTCTCGAAGGTCTCGGGCTCGATGGAGTCCACGGACTCGCCCTCCGCGACGTTCTCGCGGATCTCCTCCTGGGTCACGCGGCGAGGGCCGATCCGCGGGCAGCCTCGATGGCGCCAGCTAGTCACCCCACGAAATGAAGATCGCCTTCACGCAGGATGCCGATCGGCACGAAACCGCGTCCCTGATCGCGCAGGACAAGATGCCCCAGTACACGTTTTGCGTTCGCGCCCTCTAGGGCGGTGCCCACCCGGTGCTTCCCGGAGGCTGGATCCGTCTACACCTTCGACTGGTCCCCTGACAGCCGACGACTCCTCGTCGGCGGGATCGGAGGCGAGCCGATCCGGGTCGTCGACGTGACGACTGGGGAGGTATCCGTGGTGGTCTCGGTATCCGTGGTGGTCTCGGCACAGGATCCGGACGTGCTAGACGTCATGCGGCAAGAGGCCGGCGTTGACGTGCCTGCAGTCCAGTTCATCGGACCCACCTGGTCGCCCTCGGGCCGCTACATCGGCACCCGCGCGATGGCCGGTCAAACCGTTCCGATGATCTTCACTTCGGATGGTGCCCTGCTAGCCTCGGACGGTTGAACCCCGAGTTCCGCGTTTTCGGCTGGTCTCCCACGAGGGACATTTTCGCCTACGCCGTCGGGGTCAGCGGCGAGTCGACCCCCGAGCCCGCCGTCTACCTCCTCGATGCTGTGTCCGGTGAGGACGAGTTGCTGCTCCCCACAGACAGCCAGTCGGCGCCCATGGTCTCCGATCTCGTTTGGAGCCCGGGGGGCCGTTGGCTCGCCCTCGGAGATTTGGACCTCGTCCGGCTCGTCGACACGACGGGAGCAGAGGAGTCTCGAAAGCTCGATCTCTTCGGAGGGGTCCCGGGGTGGTGATCGACTGGATCACGTAGTTGATTCGGTCCGAGTGCTACGGGGTGGGTGAACAGGCGTGGTGTGCCGAAGACCTCTCAACCCGTCCACTGGCGACTGAGCCCCGGACTGAGCCCCCGACTGATCGGCGGACCGCTGCTGCCATTCCCGAGAGCGCCGAGGCCTACCCAGACGCTTGCTTTCGGAGTGCGTCAAGGAGGGGAGGCGGTTCACACATCATCCAGCCAGGTCCACTGCGTCAGGTTTGTGTCCTGTTCGTCACGTCGGCGTCAGGGGCAGCGCTCCTCCTCGGCCTCCTGAAGCCACCGCGTGTCTATTTGTTGGCCGGTACGCGAACGAGCGCCGGACCCCCAACCCACTCAAGCTTGGTGACGTAGACTCGCCGGTGCTTGCGGCACGCGAGGCTCCAGCAGGCGAGCGTGTGCCATCATTCCGAGGACCTAGAGAAGGGAGCCGTCGTGGACGAAGTGGTGCGGCCCGACCTGCCCGAGGTGAACTTCGACTGGGAGCCGGAGGCCTGGGAGAAGGCGGGTCGGCGAGCGGTCGAGCTCGCAGTCGACGTCTCGACCGGCTGGGAGCGGCGCCGGCCGGGGCCGGAGGAAACCCCCGACCGGATCCTGAAGCGCTTCCGGGAACCTCTCCCCCGCTCACCCGTACCGTTTGAGGTGATTGCGGACCGCCTTCAGGAGCTCGCGTCTCTCTCCACGTTCATCGGGCATCCGCGGTGGTTCGCTTATATCACCTCGTCCCCGAACCCCGTCGGAGTAGTGGGGGATTTCGTGACGTCGGCGATCAACCCGAACATCGGGCTGTGGCGCGGGGGGCCAGCGGCGACGGCGGTCGAGGTCCAGTCGATCGAGTGGCTGAAGGAGCTGCTCGGTTATCCGGCCGAGGCCGAGGGCGTGTACACGAGCGGGGGGCAGTTCGCGAACATCGTCGCTCACGCGGTGATCCGGGATCACGCAGCGGGATGGGACGTGCGCCGTCTGGGCATGAGCCCTGGGGGAAGCGCGCCGCACCTCCGCGTATACGCCAGTGAGGAGATTCACTACTGCCACCAGCAGGCTGCGGAGCTGCTCGGGATGGGAACCGAGGCCGTTCGTCTGGTTCCCGTCGACGAGGCCTACCACATGCGCGTGGATGCGCTTGCCCGGATGATCGTGGAGGATCGGGAGCGCGGGGACCGTCCCATCGCCATCGTGGCGACGGCGGGGACCGTCGGCACCGGCGCCGTGGACCCGATCCCGGAGCTGCTTCACGTCGCGCGGTCTGAGAAGCTCTGGCTGCACGTCGATGGGGCGTACGGGGCGTTCGCCGTGGTCGCGCCGAGCGCCCCCGAGGCACTTCGGGCCATGGCGGACGCTGACTCGATCGCGTGCGACCCGCACAAGTGGCTCTACGCACCCGTCGACGCCGGTGTGGTGCTCGTTCGAGCGCCGGGGCTTCTCGCCGGCTCGTTCGCGTTCCACGCGTCGTACCTGCACGCGCGGGCAGATTCGGACGGCCGGGTGGACCTGGCGGAGCTGGGCCCGGAGAACAGCCGACGTGCTCGAGGGATCAAGGTCTGGATGGCGCTGCAGGCCTACGGGATCGACGGCTACCGCGACATGATCGATCGCAACATCCTGCTCTCGGCCTACATGGAACGGCTCGTGGAGGCCGCGCCCGATCTCGTGCTGGCGGCGCCGAGGGAGCTCTCGATCGTGTGCTGGCGCGTGGAGCCCGAGGGCGTGCCCGACGATCGGCTCGACGCGCTCCAGGTCGAGGTGATCGAGGAGCTGGAGCGACGGGGCGTCGCGATCGTGTCGAACGCGCAGCTGCGTGACGGCCGGACCGCGCTGCGGGCGTGCATCGTCAACTTCCGCACGGGCCCGGAGGACGTGGAAGCCGTCGTACAGGCGAGCGCGGAGATCGGCCGGGAGCTCGCCAGCGGATAGTCCGGGCGCGGACTAGGACGATCGCTCACCCGATGACAAGGGCTGGGGCTGGCATTGCCGCAGCAGTGGGCCAGTTCGCCTGTCAATCAAGACAAGCACGCCTCCTCCGCTCGACCGTCGTGCCGCAGTGCGGGGAGCACTGACCCTGGGGGCGAGACTCGTCAGCCGAGCGCGGCGCGGGCGCGATCTCCGAGGAGAGAGAGCCGCTCGATCGGTTCGTTGCTGTAGACGAACCGCAGGTAGCGGTCGGCGACCTCGCCGCCCCAGCCGCGCATCTGGGTGGCGGCGACCTTCTGCTCCAGCATCCGCTTCGAGGCCTCGACGCTGTCGATCCCGAGCGCGACCGTGTCCATCAGCAACGACCAGCCACCGGAGGCGCTGACCACAGGGAACCCCTTGAGCTGGGCAAGGGTCTCGTCGCGCCGGCGCTGGTACTCGGCGACCGCTGCCGCAAGGTCCTCGGGCGGTGCCTGGAGCGCGACCCGCGCCCCCGCCTGGCAGATACCGCTCGGCACGAGGGCGTTGTAGATCTGTACCACGGAGAGGTTCGAGTGGAGCTCCTGTGGCCCGACCGTCCACCCGATCCGCCAGCCGATCATCCGCTGCTCCAGCGACACGGATCCCGCAATGATCACCCGCCCGCGCATGTCCGGCAGCGCGGCGGGGTGGATCACAGGTAGGCCATCGAACACGATCCCCTCGTAGATGGAGACGTAGATGAGCCATGCGTCGTGGTCGCGGCAGACGCTTGCGGTCGCCTCCCACTCGTCCTCGTTCAGCACGCAGCCGGTCGGGAGCGACGGGTTCATGATGAAGACGGCGCGCGTCTTCGAACCTGCTACGCCGCGAAGCACGTCCACGTCCAGCCGCCAGCCAGTGTCGCCGGGCACCAGCGGGACGAGCCGAGGGATGGCGCCGACGAGTCGAACGCGGTTCAACATCCCAGCGTAGGTCGGGTCAGTGAGGATGACCTCATCCCCCGGGTCGGTAGTGACGAACAGCGAGTTGATCATCGCGTCGCCTTCGCCCCCGGTGATGACGACCTCGCGCAGTGGGTCGTAGCGCACGCCGCTCCGTCGCTCGATGTAGGCGGCAACGGCTTCCTTCATCTCCGTTTTGCCGTCGAAAGGGAGCCAGCTGTTCGCGTCGTCCTCGCCAACCGCGGCGCGCGTCGCGTCGATCACACCGGGCGGGACGGGTAGCTCGGTGTCCAGGTTTTCCATTCGGAGCACGTCCGGGTCGTCCCCCGCGGCCGCTGCGACGCGATCGATGTTGAACCCCGGGATCTCGGCGAGACGCTTCACTACCACGGCGATCTATCTCCCTTCGTTCTTGAGAGAATACGCAAGCCGCATCTCGCCGACCAAGCGGCGAGACCTCGGCGCCTGCCCTCCGATTCGGCAGCGAGGCGAACACGGCCGACTCATCCGAGCAGCCTGCCCAGTCGATCTGCAAGGTTCGAATAGTGTCCCCTCAGCTCCACCTTTTTCGAACGTTCGGCGAACCCGGGGGTGGCACGCGATCGGTTGGGGGATCCGAGACCAGGCGATGGCGCCGGCGCTCAACGGAGTGTTTGAATGGCTGAATGATGGACGACGATCGACATCTGCTCGCGGCGATCGAACTCGCCCGGCAGGCGCGCGAAGAACGGTAACCTTCCGTTGGGGGCGCTCCTGGTCGACGGGGACGGCAAGATCGTGGTCAGGAGCGAGAACACCGTCCTGACCAGGCGTGATTGCACCGGCCACGCCGAGACGAACGTTATGCGCGTGGCGACCGACTCCGAGGTCCTGCGCGGCTGCACGCTCTACACGAGCACGGAGCCATGCGCAATGTGTGCAGGCGCGATCCACTGGGGAAACGTGCGCCGGGTCGTGTTCGCGTTGGGCCAGGAGAACCTGCGCGGCATCGCCGGCGGCAACTCGGAGAACGCGATCCTGGCCATCCCTTGTCGGGAGGTATTCGCTCGCGGCAACCACGAGGTCGAGGTCAGCGGTCCGCACCTCCAGGAGCAGGCACGGTGCGGTGCACGGAGGTTTCTGGGACTGAGCCGGAACGGAGCAAGAACGGCGTCGGCTCAGCTACAGACGTGGAGGTCGTCGAGCCGCGTTCTGGGATTGGCGTGATCGCTCTCAACTCATAGACTCGGCCGGCGATCGTGCTCGCGCAGGAGGCGGGTCAAGAATGAGTGAACTGTCGGCGTTCATCGAGGGAATGCCCAAGGCCGAGTTGCATCTGCATCTCGAAGGCACGTTGGAGCCCGAGCTGAAGTTCGAGCTGGCTGCCCGCAACGGTCTCGATCTGCCCTACGGCTCCGTCGACGAGATGCGGGCTGCCTACGGCTTCTACGATCTCCCGTCGTTTCTCGCCGTCTACTACGAGGGCATGAGCGTGCTCGTCACCGAGCACGATTTCTACGACCTGGCAATGGCGTACTTCCGAAAGGCCCATTCCCAGAACGTCGTCTACGCCGAGGTTTTCTTCGATCCTCAGGCCCACACGACGCGCGGGATTCCTCTCGGCACGGTGATCGAGGGCTTCCACCATGCTCAGCAGGATGCCGAGGTGTCGCTGGGCTTGCGGACCCAACTGATCATGTGCTTCTTGCGGGACATGACCGAAGAATCCGCCATGGACACGCTCGACCAGTCCTTGCCGTACAAGGACTGGATCGTCGGGGTCGGCTTGGACTCGGACGAGAAGAACAACCCCCCTGTCAAGTTCAAGGACGTCTTCGCTCGGGCGCGAAGCGAGGGCTACCGCCTCACGATGCATTGCGACGTTGATCAAGAGAACTCGGTCGAGCACATCTGGCAGTGCCTCGACGAAATTGGGGTGGAGAGAATCGACCACGGCGTCAACGCGCTCGAGGACAAGGCTTTGATCAAGGAGATCAACAGCCGGCGTCTAGGCCTGACCGTCTGCCCGATCTCGAATCGCTACGTCACCGACGGTCTGAAGGCGAGCGAAATCAAGATCATGCTCGATGAGGGCATGCGAGCCACGATCAACTCCGACGACCCTGCCTACTTCCTCGGCTACATGAACGAGAACTTGATCGCCGTGCAAGGAGCAGTGAAGTTGACGCGTGGCGAGATCGTGCAACTGACCCGGAACGCGTTCACCGTCAGCTGGCTCGCGAGGGAAGACAGGGACCGATACCTGGACGCAGTTGAGGCGTACTCCGCGAACCCCTCCTGAGCTTCCTGGCTCTCCCAAGCGTAGGGGACGGCGAGCACACGAGTCCATGTACGCGGGTGTTTGCGGGCGTCACTCGATGGTCAGTGGCTCAGCTGTGACGACGTGGTTTGCGCAACGTCCGGTTCTGCCCAAGAGCGCTCAGCGCTTGGCTCTGAGCGTTGTTGGAGGTGACTTCAGGTCACCGCATCGTCCGGGGTTGACGTGCGCCCATTCGACCGCGTCTTCCGTCCGTGATCAAGCCGCGACGATCCGGATCGGATTGTCGTCCACGCCCGAGAAAGCCATCACTTCCTTCTTCGACGAACGCGAAGGTGAGGCCCTGGGCATTGCCGGGTTGGAACAGGGCCGGGGAAGTCTGAGCTCTCACCGTCAAGGTGTGCTTCTGGCCATCGCGCACCGGCATGTAGAAGCCATTGCCCGACGCCTGACCCTGCGAGACGTTCACATACGACTGCTGCCCGTTCGAGCCCACGGGGCACGCGACCGTGACGTCGATCAACACCGCTTCGCCTCCGCCGTGGAGCAGTGCGGTGTCCGCGAGGTCGACGAAGACGGTCGGCTCGACCCGGACGACCTCCGAGTCCTGGACCTGCTCCGTCCGCCCCCGCTTGATGAGCACGAACCCGGTGGCCTGCGCCTCCCCGAGCTGGAACGAGGCACCGGAGGATGCCACGGTGACCGCGAATGACTGGAACAGACCGGTGCACGTCAGGCGGAAGGACGCTTCTCCGACGCCTGAGACTGCAACAGGGTGACGGTCGCCTGCAATACGGTCCACCTCTCGGGGCACGAGGCGAGGAGGCCGATACCGACCGACTGACCGTCGGGAGCAAGCCCCGCGGACGATCCGAGCTCGACTCTCAGGCGGGCCGGGAACGGAGGAGTGGCCTCGGCGGGCAGGGCGCCGCCGGCCACGAGAAGAGCAACGCCGCCGACGAGAGCGAGCCGGCGCACGCGCTGCGAGAGGACGTTGCAGTCCATTGCAACCACCTCCCTTGAAGGAGCTGGTGTGGCTCCCTACTGGGGATTACGGCTGAGGGCCCGGGCATGGTTCGGGCGGCACGTCGCGAGGCAGGGCGTTACTGCCGAGTTCATGATGCGCTGCATGTCCCCGTTCACTCCCACACGCGTCCCGGCGAACCCATAGTCGAAAAAGCTCACGCCGGTTCCACGATGGCCCTCACATCGTCCGCTCGCACCGTCAGGACGGCGCCGGTCCGAAGCGGACCGTAGGTTTCCTCGTCCACCACGATGACCGGGATCGTGCTTCCGTAGAGCTCGCGCGCCACGATGGCCCCGAGGGCCACGATGGGGTCGGCCTCGCGCATGACGATGGCCGCCGGGGCGGTGCCGGCCCGGATGGCCTCCGCCAGCACGCTGGGGCTCGAGCTGGACCCGCGCCCGGACGGCATCATGAGCACCCGCCCGGAGACCTTGGCCCCGTGCTGGGGATGGCGGACCTCGATCACGCGGCCCGTCTCCGGATCCAAGCCGCCCCACAAGCTGAGCGGCTCGTCCAGGACCAGTGCGGCCCCGGTGGCCTCGCCGGCGACGAGGCTTCGGCCGTCAGCCATCGGCCCACAGGCGCTCGTCGCGCCACACTCGCCCCAGCACCGCCGACCGGACGCACTCCTGGAGGCTGCCGAAGACCACCTCGGCTCCGATATTCGCCGGTGCATACCACGCCCACTTCGCCGAGTTTGTCATCACGGGGCCGCCCGAGCCGCGGATGATCGGCGTGATGTACGTGCACGTGTCGGTGATCACCTGTGCCCCGGCTTCCTGGAGCCGGCGGAGCCAGCCGCGCCGTTCCACCTCGGCCAGCACACCACGGCCGGTGGACACGTAGAGCTCGACGCCGGGATGCGCGCGGGCGCCGTCGAGGAGCGGCACAAGCGATTCGAACTCGGCGATCGAGAAGTGCGGGGTACCAAGGCTCACCGCGGCCAGGTCGGTTCCGGACGTTGTGGATAGCTCGTCGCGGGCCGCCCGGAGCATCTCCACCGTGACCTCGACCTCGCGAGCGGGTGCGCCTCCGCCGAGCGCGGCCTCCAGCGCGGGCGCCTCGGGCGTCACGCCGACCGCGTGGAACAGCGCCACCGAGCCCGAGGAGGCGGCCGCGGCCCCCAGGGCCTTCAGCCGGTCCTCGCCCACGTCGGGGGGGAGCCCGACGATGGCCGGCACCGCGGTGCCGGCCTCGCGCCCGACGAGGTGCCCGAGCACCGGGTACAGCACGTCCTCGTCGAGCAGTCGCTCGGGGATCCCGGACAGGCGGAACACGATCTCCGCCCGTCGGCCCTCGTCGCGGTGCATCCCGGCGAACGGCACGCGCCCGGTGATCGCCGCGCAGACGTCGATGAAGTCGCCGTACCGGCTCGTCCGCGCGCCCAGCACGGAGTTGGCGAACACGATGGCGTTCGACTCTGCCCACGCGACATGCTGGCCGAACCCGGGGCGGTCGAGGAGCTGGTACGGCGCGCAAGTCCACGTGGGGCGGCACCCCATCTCGACGTACAGGTCCATCAGGCGGCGGGCGGCCGCTGCTCGCTCCGGCGACTCGCGAACCAGGCCCGGGTGGAGGAGGTCGAGCGATCCGACGTTCAGCGTGGTGGGCACCGAGACGCTCGCGCCGCCGGCCACCAGCCGCTCGGCAAAGTCCAGCCCGGCTTGCCCGTGGTACAGGCACCCGTCGACGTGCGCCGAGACCACGTCGATCAGCCGGTCCGCCCCCATGACCTGGGCCATCTCGGCCACGATGCGCATGGAAAGGCGCGCGGCCTCCCCGCGCCGGCCGTCCAGCAGGGCGCGGTCCTCCGGCGAGAGCTCGACCGGCACGGCCGCTACGGCGTCACCCGGCCGCCTTCGCCGCCCGTTCGAACACCGGCAGCGCCCGCTCCACCATCTCGTCGTTACCCGTCACCGAGATGCGGAACCATCCGGGCATCTCCACCAAGGTTCCCGGCAGCACGAACACCTTGTCCTTCGCGACCTGTTCGGTGAAGGCCATGTCGTCCTCGATGGGTGATCTGGGCAACAGGTAGAACGTGCCCTCCGGCGTGTGCACGTCGTAGCCGGCGGCCCGCAGCGCCTCGAGCACCCGGTCCCGCCGCCGCTGCAACGCCTTCACGTCGACCGACAGCGCCTCCAGGTCGGCCAGCGCGCGCTGGAGCACCGCGTTCGGCACCCCGTTTCCGCCGATCGAGAGCTGCGCGACCATCAGCGCCGTCCGCATGGTCTCCCGGTCGGGCATCGTCGGCGGCAGCGCGACGTACCCGAGCCGCTGGCCCGGCGTGAGCAGCGTCTTGCCGTACGTGTAGACCAGGAACGACCACGGGTAGAACTCGGTTGGGCTGTAGTAGGCGCGGTCGTCGAACACGATCCGCCAGTAGGCCTCGTCGGATACCAGGTACACCGGGTGGCCGTTTCGCTCAGAGGCCTCGGTCAGCACCCGGGCCAGCCCATCGAGCTGCTCCGGCGTGTAGATCCGTCCGGTGGGGTTGTTCGGCGAGTTCACGATGATGGCCCGGGTCCGCTCCGTGATGGCGGCGGCGATGGCGTCCAGGTCCAGGTCCCACGACGGCTGCTGCACGGGCACGCGCACGGGCGTGGCGCCCGCGGCGATGATCAGCGCCTCGTAGAAGAACCAGGGGGGTGACAGGAACACGACCTCGTCGCCGGGATCGGTGACCGTCCCGATGGTGATGTTCAGCCCGGCGAATGCGCCGTCGGTCAGGAAGATGTCTTCGTCCTCGAATGCGACGCCACGACGGTCGCGGAGTGCGGCCGCAGCGGCGGCCCGCGCGTAGGGCTCGTTGAATTTGTACGCGTACCAGTCCTTGTCCTGGGGGACGGCCCACCGCTGGAGGGCCTCCACGAACTCGGGCATGACCATCTCCTGGGGGTTGCCCGCCACGAAGTCGGCGTTCTCGGGGTCGTCCGGGTCGCGTGTGGACCAGGCGGACTCGGTGAAGAATCGGAGCAGCGGGACCTGCCCCCGAAGGATCCGGTCGAGCTTGGCGGCCAGTCGGTGTTCGGCCATGGGCATCCTCCGCTCGGGTCGTGAAGGCTGGCCGAACGGTACCATCCGGGCGTCGGCCGGCGCGCTACCAGGTGACCTCGGGGATGCCGGGGTCCGACTCCGCGAAGAAGATCCCGTCGCCGAAGCCCGAGAGATCGCCGCCGCCCAGGCCCTCGATGTAGTCCGTGGAGAGCACCGCGGCGAAGGGCCTCTGGTCCAGGCGGCCGAGGTCGATCGCGTCCCGGCCCACGTACGGACCGATGTTGTCTCGGTACCGGTAGTCCCGGAGGAACGCCGCCACGTCGTCGCGGGTCACGCCGCCGTCCCACATGGCCCGCTCGTTCAGGTAGACCTCGGACGGGACCACGCTGCTCACCAGCCCGAACATCGAGCCGCCGAACTCGCGGTCGATGTCCTCCTGGAGCTGGATGGGATCGAGCCGGACCCCCTCGGCCAGGTCCACGGTGAGACACTGGCCGTGGTCGGCGGTCACGATCAGGGCGAATTCGCCGGGGGCGAAATTCGCCTCCAGGTAGGACGCGAGCCGCCCGAGCTGTTCGTCCACGGCCTGAAGGGCGAACTTCGTCCGCAGCGACACCATGTTGTAGACGTGGCCGGTGTAGTCTGGCGACTTGTAGTTCACGTACAGCAGGTCGGTGGCCTCGTGCCGCCCGATGCCCTCGGCCTCGAACGCCGCCTCGATGAGGTCACCCTGGTACCGGATGATCGGCGGAGAGCAGCACACCGCCCGCAGGCCCGGGGCGAACCGGTCGAACTGCGAGTCGATGCCGGGGTCGTGGTAGCGCGCCTGGTGCTCCTCCAGCACCGTGCCCGGCGGCACCGCCTTCGGCAGGCGGTACCGGTCGGGGTGGTGGGGCTGCCAGGTTCCGGTGCGGGCCTCGTCCCAGTACACCGCCATCGGTTTGTCGCCGAGCGGGGTGCCGCCCCGGCCCAGCATCCCCAGGTGCCAGACCTGATAGCCGATCTGGCCGACCCATGCTCGGTTCTCCGTGGCCTCCGTCCACCGATCGGCCAGGGTGGGGATCAGGATGTCCGAGGGGTCGGCGCTCCCCGGCTCGCCGTAGGCCTTCCTCACGCCGCCGCCGTCGCGGATGTTGTGGCCGGTGATCCCGTGGCTTCGGGGGAACGCACCGGTGCCGATGGTGGCGTGGGCGCACGCGGTTACCGCGGGGAACGACCCCATGATGGCGTTGCGATACGTCGCGCCGCTTCGCAGGAGGCGCTTCAGGTTCGGCCAGGCGTCGGGCCAATGCTGCAGCACGTTCCATCCACCCCCGTCGATGACGTACGTGACGATGACCTTGGGAGGCGAGCTGGGGCGGGGGATGCCGGGGAGCGGCGTGCCGTCCGGCGAGTCGAACCCATCGAATCCCATCAGGCGCGCGGTGGTGGGCGCGAGGTCGGCCAGGGTCACGCGCTCGGTGCTGTCGAACGGCTCCATGACGCCCGGCGCGAGCACCGCGATCGGCACGCGTTCGAGGTACATCCACGGCAGCGCGTGGCTGGACCGGGGGTCCCTCGGTAGCAGGGAGACCGACTCCTGCGCGTAGTTCGCGCTCGAGCCCGGCGCCAGCACCAGCTGGACGTCGCCGGACCGGCCGGGGCGGTAGGTCCGACGGACCAGCTCCAGGGCGTCGGCTCCGACGTCTCTGGCCATGGCGTCGAGCGCCGGCTTCGGGTCGGGGCGGGTGAGCCGCCGAACGACCCGGCCGAGACCCGCGCCCCAGGCGACCAGCACGAGGCCCGCGAGGCTGGCAAGGCCCAGCAACCGTCGTCGTCCGGGGTCCGGAGGTTCCTCTGCGGCGCTCCGATTCCCGGCAACCAGAACGGCCCCGGCCAGCACGACGACGCCCGCGACCACGGCCGCAACCAATCCGTTCAGGAACGCGGCTGCGGCCGCGACCAAGCCGGCAGCAAGCGTCAGGAGGAGGAGGAGGAAGCGATTCGAACCAACGCGCACGGCGCGTCCGATTCTCCCAGACGCCCCGCGGCGCCGGGCGAACGGTTTGCTCAGGCGCGCTTGCGGGGGAGATCGAGGAACGGGAGCTCGACCACCGTGGCCGGGACCTTGCCGGGCTCGCCCTCCACGACCCACTCCACCGACACCCGGGTTCCCGGGGCCGCAAGCGACGGCGGGAGCGACCCGAACCCGATCATCTTCTTCAGCATCGGCGACCACGTGATGCTCGTTGCCCGGCCCACCAGCCGGCCCTCCCTGTATAGCGGCACCTGGTCCCGGTGGACCATGGGCGAAACGGCCGGCGGGAGGTCGTGCCTCCCGAACAGCGCCTCGATCCCGGTCCAGTCGAGCTCTAGCCTGACCAGGCGCCGCCCGGGGCCGCCCCGCTCCTGCTCCTGCTCGAGCGCTCGCCGGCCCACGAAGTCGGCCTTTCCGAAATCCACCAGGCGGCCCAGGCCGATCTCGAACGGCGAGTACTCCTGCTCGCCGGACATGGCGTGCCGGGCGCTCGTGTACTCCACCTCGATCAGGATCAGCCCGGCCTCCACCCGCGCCACGTCCATGGCCCGGATCCCGGCGGGGCGGATCCCGAACGGCCGGCCGGCCTTGAACACGGCGTCCCACAGCTCCACGGCGGCCTCGGCGTCCACCCACAGCTCGTAGCCGAGGTCGCCGGTGTACCCGGTCCGGGTCACGTTCGTCGCGATGCCGCCGATCTCCGTCCTGCGGTGCCGGAAGTACCGCACGTCGTTCCAGTCCTGCCGGGTGACGGCCTCTAGCACCTCGCGTGATCTGGGGCCCTGGAGCGCCAGGGCGGCCACCTCCTCGGACACATCCGAGATCTCGACGTCCAGGCCGTGGGCGTTCAACGAGAACCACCGGTAGCTCGGGTCGGCCGCGGTCCAGAAATAGGTGCGCTCGTCGCGGCGCGTGACGGTCCCGTCGTCCACCACGCGGCCCCGCTCGTCGCACCACGGCGTGTAGAACACCTGGTCCACGGCGAGCTTCGTCGCGTCACGGGTCATGACCCGGTCCACCAGGCGAGTCGCGTCGGGCCCGGAGATCACGTACTTGTACAGCGGCGAGACGTCGATGGCCGCCGCGGCCTCTCGGATGGCGTTGTACTCGATGTCGTGGAGGTCCGCGTACACCTGAGCCGAGAAGTACCCGGACCACTCGCCCCAGGCCATCTTCTGATTCAGCTCCGACGTGCGGGAATGGAACGGGGTCCCCACGCTCATGCGGCCCTCCTGTCTTGCCGGCCGCGTAGAGTATGCACGCCCCGGGCCCGGCCTTCGCCGACCCAGGGTCATCCTGAGTCCGGAGGCATCGGTGGCACAGCGCTACGACGCGGTGGTCATCGGCGGAGGCCACAACGGCCTCACGGCCGCGGCGTACCTGGCCCGCGCCGGCAAGCGCGTCCTGGTCCTCGAGCGCCGCCACGTCCTGGGCGGCGCGACCGTCACCGAGGAGGTCTTCCCCGGGTTCCGGTTCAGCGTGTTCTCCTACGTGGTGTCCCTGCTCCGACCGGAGATCATCAGGGAGCTCGAGCTTCCCAAGCACGGCCTGGAGATCCTGCCCCTCGACGGCACCATCACGCCGCTCGACGACGACTCGCTGTGGCGGGTGAACGACCACGGCAGGACCATCCGCGAGCTCCGACGGTGGTCGAAGAGCGACGCCGAGGCCTATGAGGAGTACTCGAAGCTCATGGTGGACATGGCCCGGTTCATCAAGCCCATCCTGTCGATGGTGCCGCCCGACCCGGGCCGGATCAACCCGCTCGACTGGCTGCCGGTGGCCGGCCTGGCCCGGCGGTTCTCCGAGCTGCCCCGGCGGCTCCAGCAGTCGTTCGTGCAGCTCATGACGATGAGCGCGGCCGACTTCCTGGACCAGTGGTTCGAGACCGATCCGCTGAAGGCCACGATGTCGGCATCCGGCATCATCGGGACGTTCCAGGGCCCCCGGTCGCCCGGCACCGCGTATGTCCTGCTCCACCACTACATGGGCGAGATCGACGGCGCGTTCCGCGCGTGGGGTATCCCCAAGGGCGGCACCGGCGGCATCAGCGCCGCCATCGCGTCGGCCGCTCGCTCGTTCGGCGCCGAGATCCGAACGGAGGCGCCCGTAGCAAGGATCGACGTGCGGAACGGCCGGGCCGTCGGCGTGACGCTCGAGTCCGGCGAGGAGAACCCGGCCCGCGTCGTGCTGTCGAGCGCGGACTCCCGCGTCACGTTCGTCAAGCTCGTCGAGCCCGGCAACCTCGACGTGGAGTTCCTGCGCGAAGTGAAGCGCTACAAGTACCGTGGCTCGTCGGGGAAGGTGAACCTGGCCCTTGACGGCCTTCCCGAACTGGCGTGCAAGCCCGGCTCGGGCGAGTGGCTTCGCGGCGCGATCAGCTTCTCGCCGTCGCTCGACTACATGGAGCGGGCCTACGACGACGCGAAGTACGGTCGGTTCAGCGGCCGTCCGTACATCGACTGCATCATCCCCACACTCGTCGATCCGACCATGGCTCCGCCCGGCAAGCACGTCATGAGCTGCTTCGTGCAGTGGGCCCCGTACCACCTGGCCGGCGGGCAGGTGTGGGACGACGGGATGCGCGACGCGTTCGGCGAGGCGGTCATCGACACGCTCGGGGAGCGGTTCCCGAGCATCCGGAACCTCATCCTGCACAAGCAGGTGCTCACGCCGAAGGACATCGAGGACATCACCGGCCTCACCGAAGGCAACATCTTCCAGGGCGAGCTCTCGCTTGAGCAGCTGTTCTTCAACCGTCCCGTCCCCGGGTGGGCCCGGTACCGCACCCCGATCAGGGACCTGTGGATGTGCGGCTCGGCCACGCATCCCGGCGGCGGGATCATGGGCGCGCCGGGCCGGATCGCCGCCCTCGAGGTCCTGAAGGCGCGAAGAGGCGGCGTTCGAAGGAAGGTCGCGTGACGGCGACGTACGACGCCGTCGTCATCGGCGGAGGCCACAACGGACTGGTGACGGCGGCCTATCTGGCGAAGGCCGGCCGGCGCGTGATCGTGCTGGAGCGCCGGGAGAAGGTGGGCGGCATCCTGGACACGATGGAGATCGCCCCCGGCGTTAGGGCGCCAGGCGTGGCGCACACCGTGGGGCGGCTTCGGAGGTCGGTGATCGAGGACCTCGGGCTGGTCCGCCACGGCCTGGCGCTGATCGAGCCGGCCGTCCGGGTGTTCGCGCTGCAGCCGGACGGCCCCCCGCTCACGCTGTGGGCTGACCCGTCGAGGACCGCGGAGGAGCTGAAGGCGCGGTCCAAACCCGACGCGCGCGCCTACCCCCGCTTCGACCGGCGGGTCCGGGCCCTGGCCAGCTTCCTCGCATACCTCAATGCGGCGACCCCGCCCGACCTGAAGAGCCCCTCGTTCGCGGATGCGATGAGCGGCGTCCGGCTCGGCAACGCGTTCCGAAGGTTGGGCGGGAAGGCCGCGCGGGAGGCCACCCGGGCGCTGCCCATGGCCGTGGCCGACTACGTGGCCGACAGCTTCGAGACCGACGCCGTGCGCGGTGCCATCGCCTCCCGGGCCGTGCAGTACACGGCCATGGGGCCGTGGTCGGCCGGCACCACCGCGGTGCTGCTGGGCGACTCGGCCGGGAACGACGGGGGAGCGGCCGGGCAGTCCACGTTCGCCAGGGGCGGACCCGGCGCGCTGGCCGAGGCCCTGGCTCAGGCGGCGAGGTCGTTCGGCGCGGAAGTCCGGACCGGCGCGGAGGTCGTGCAGGTCCTGACGGAGGATCACCGGGCGGTGGGCGTCGCGCTGGCCGACGGTTTCGAGCTCCGCGCCCGCGTCGTCGTGTCGAGCGCCGATCCCAAGCGGACCATCACCACGCTCGTCGACCCGGTGGTGGCGGGACCCGAGTTGATGTGGCGGGCCGGCAACATCCGCACCCCCGGCATGGTGTCGAAGGTGAACCTGGCGCTGTCCGGCCTGCCGGCGTTCGCCGGGGACGATGGCGAGGAGCGCCTGAAGGGCCGCATCGTCGTGGCGCCCGGCATCGACTACCTGGAGAGGGCGTTCGACGCGTCGAAGTACGGCCGCGTCAGCGACGAACCAAACCTGGAGGCCACCATTCCCACCCTGGTGGATCCGACCCTCGCCCCCGAGGGCACCCACGTGATGAGCATCGTTGTGCAGTGGACACCGTACAGGCTGCGAGATGGTGACTGGGAGGCCGAACGGGACCGCCTGGGCGACCTGGTGATGAAGACGATGGAGCAGTACGCTCCCGGGCTCGGCGACCTGGTCACGGCCTGCCAGGTCCTGGCGCCCGTGGACCTGGAAAGGGAGTACGGGCTGTCCGGCGGGCACCCGCTTCATGCCGAACCCGGCCTGGACCAGTTCTTCGCCTGGCGGCCGCTCCTCGGCCACGCGAGGTACCGGTTCGGGATCGAGGGGCTGTACCTGTGCGGTTCGGGTGCGCACCCCGGCGGCGGCGTGACCGGCGCGCCGGGCGCGAACGCAGCGCGCGAGATCCTGTCCGACCTCAAGAAGCGCCGGTAATCCTGGCCGCAGATGAGGCCGCGCTCGGCCGTGGGTCCGAAAGGTCCACACGTGGCCAAAGGCCGGCGGCTGGAGTCGTCAGCCCCTTTGAGGCAAGGCTGATCCCGCTCCCAAAGGGGGGATGCCCGAACGGCCCTTGTTCCGGTTCGCCGTCCCACGTAGGTTGGCCGCGACGTTCGGCTCGGGCCTCCCTGCACGACTTCCCCCGACCTTGGGTCGAACGGAGGAGCGATGTCGCCTTCATATGCCGGGAAGGAGCCCTCCCCGGTCTGGGCGCGGATCCCTCTTGGGTCCGGCGGGGAGGCGGTTGCGCTGCCTGGACAATCCCAACTCCTCGACAGGACGCGAGGGAACGTCGCCGCGCGCATCAGCCCGCCGGGGGCGGGACTGCCGGTCCGCGGGTCTCGCCATGGACGTCGGTAAGGCGTTGCTGCTCGGACTGGCGTACTACGTCGCAGCGTCCCTTAGCTTGCGGATGGCACTCGTCGGTGGACAGGTCACGCCGATCTGGCCGCCGACCGGAATCGCCCTGGTGGGCCTGCTGTTGTTCGGGCGCAAGTTCTGGCCGGGGATCGCGCTGGGCGCGTTCCTCGTGAACGCCCCCATCGGCCCATCCCTATTCTCTGCCGGCGCCATCGCCGTGGGGAACACGCTGGCACCCCTCATCGCCGCTACCGTGCTGCAGAAGATGGCTTCCGGGAGGAGCTCGACCGGCTCCGTGACGCGAAGGCCGTCGTGCTCCTGGGCACTCTGAGCATGACCATCAGCGCGACCGGTGGAACGACGACGCTGGTGCTTTCGGGCTCCGTCCCTCTCGTTCGTGAGCGGCCTCGGCCGGGATCCCGAGGACTCCGCGATGGTGACCGCCATCGTGAGTCTGGCCCACGCCTTGGGTCTGCCAGCCGTCGCAGAGGGCGTGGAGACGGAGGAGCAGCTGAAGGAACTGCGGTGCCTCGAATGCGACCTGGCTCAGGGCTACTACTTCGCCCACCCACAACCGGCGGAAGCGCTGGGGAAGATGTTCGGGCCCCGATCGGCTCTGGCGCCCTCGTAGGGCGACTACCTGGAAGGCCGGCCGTCGCGAGCGGAGCCCGGTGCCGGCCGTCGCGGGTGACAGTTCGCGCGGAGGATCATGGAGGCGCGGGGCGAGCCGATCCAGTCAGACGTCACGTCGATGACGAAGGAGTCGGAGAAGTAGTCGGCCCCGGGCAGGACCTCGCTTCCCGGATCCGCTGTTGCGACGAAATTGGGTCCCGGGACATCCGGGACATCCTGGGCACCATCGGAGGCGAATCTACGGAGCACGTCTGGTAGCGTGACCACGTGCGCCCGCGGGTCGCCGGCATCGGCGCCATCGCCGCTCTCATCCTCTCGGTCCTGCCGGCTCGGCTTCCGATTGCTGGCGCAGATCCACTGCCTCGTGTCCGGATCGAAGCGCAGGGCGGCTCGACGCTGCTCGTGCACGGCACGTATCCGCGAATCGAGTCTCGCTGCATCGATCCGGTGCAACCGGTCCTGCACTCGCGGTTCCGAGGGGCCATCGAAGTGGGAAGGGACGTGGATGGTTCCCTATTCGTCATCGGCGAGCTGGGCTTCGAGGACTACCTGAAGGGCATCGCCGAGGTTCCCCGCTCGTGGCCTCAGGAGGCGCTGAAGGCCCAGGTCGTAGCGGCGAGGTCCTACGCGCTTTCCCGGCTGGAGTTCCGGGACGAGACGGCCCGCCACTTCGGCTACAACCTCTGCGCCACCGACGCGTGTCAGGTCTATCGGGGCGTCGGGGTCGAGGCCGGTCCGTGGGGGGATCGATGGGTGACGGCGGTGAATGCCACCCGAGGCGAGGTGCTCCTGTATCAGGGCAGGCCGGCACAGACCTTCTACTCCTCCACGTCGAATGGCCACACGCTGAGCAACGCACAGGCGTTCGGGGGCGCGCCCCTGCCCTATCTGCGCTCCGTACCGGAGCGGGACGACGGGGCCTCACCGCTGTCGCACTGGTCGGTCACGATCCCACTTTCTGACCTCTCGCGATTCCTCCGCGACGCCGGCCTGTGGTCGGGACAGGTCATCGCTCGGGTCACCCAGCACGGCGAGCGCTTGATGATCAGCGGTGGGGGAGCCACCGTCGAGAGCTCTCGAAGCGACTTCCGCACCGCCCTCAATGCGTCCGCACCATGCCTCGACCCGTCCCGTTACCCGACCGGGGAGCTGCCTCAGACAATTCCTTCCCGATGGTTTTCGGTCAGGTCGAACGACAGGTTCCTTCGACTGGAGGGCCGAGGGTGGGGTCACGGCGTGGGCATGGTCCAGTGGGGCGCCTACGGGAAGGCCCTCCGCGGACTGAGCTACGCAGATATCCTGGCCTACTACTACGGGGGCCTCAGGCCCGAACCCTACCCGGAACCGCGCACGATTCGAGTGGGGATCGCTACCGGCCTTCGTTCGGTCACCATCGATCCTTCGGGTCCGGTGGACGCCTCCGGCCTGCACATCACGCAGGGCCCCTGGCGATTCACCGGAGGGAGGCATCTCCGCGTCCGCCGAGCGGGATCGGTCGAGCCCGTACTGTCCGTGACCGATTTCCGGGTCGAGCCGCCGGGCGAACCGGGCGAAGCGATCCTTGGGTCCCTGGAGCTGGAGCGCCCCGCGAGCGCTCGGCTGGTGCTGCTAGCAGAGAACCAAGAGATTCCGCTCTCCCCGTTCAAGCCGTTCCCGTCCGGACACGCCGAGTTGCGAGGAAGGCTGCCTCGCCTCGAGCCCGGGGCCTACGGCATCGCGGCCGTGGTCAGCGACGGCATCGACGAGATCCACACGAGCCCAAGACGGATTCGAGTGACAGTCGGTGCGACGTCATCTCCGTCGCCGGCCCCCCCGAACCGTGCCGAGGGAGAACCTCCCGGAGCGGACGAGGAGGGCTCCGCCGCGCGGATCGCTGCGCTGGTTGCGGTCGCGGCCATGATGGCCGTCGGGGCCGGCGCCTTGGCTCTGACTCGCCGGCGTCGCCATCACTCCCGCTAAGGCTCGGACGGGATGCCAGTACCTCCTTGTCGTCGCTGCGATCGACGAGAGGTGGCGTAAGGCCGCTCGCGTGAGACCATCGTCACTCCATGCACGACCCGCGCGCGTCCGAGTTCTCCGCCACCGCGTACTGGAAGGCGGTCGCCACGGTCGCGGTCGACCGACGACGGGCCCTGGCCGACATCGAGCGGTTCTTCGCCACCGGGACGGTCCCCGAGGGGCTCGACGGATTCCACCGGGGCCGCCTGGTCGCCACGACGCTCGGCTACGGGCTGGACTTCCTCCCCGAGACCGTGGCCCGGCTGTGGATGCCGTGGAAGGGCAAGACGTTCGACCCGGCCGAGGCCGAGGGTCAGAACGTGTTCTCGGCGAAGGGTCGGTTCGTGGCCCGACTCCTGTGGCCGCGATACCGGGGTATCGCCCGCTTCGCGCCCGGGCTGGACACGGCCTTCCGGTTCCTAACGTCCGCAGGGGAGAGCGCCGCCCACAAGGACCTCCGGGTCCTGCGGATCGACTACGACCTCCCGGACAACCCGGCGTGGCCCATCCGCCGGGTGCTGGACGAGCTGGTCCGGGTGGACGAAGGGCTCTACTTGGGCCAGGCCCTGCTCCGACTGGGCGGGCGGTGGCGCCGGGCGGCCTGGTTCTCCCTCGAGGCCTGACCGCTCGCTCCCGCTGGGCTGCAAGCCTCCCCGCACGGCCGCCGATCCGACCGGTTCAAGCGCGGACGGCGCGCGGTCGATGAACCTTGAGGGATGGTCACCACCGAGCCCGATCTTGCCCGCACGTCCGCTGCCCTCCGGCGCGTCGTGGACAACGTCGAGCGGGTCATCGCCGGGGCGCGTGAGGCCGTCGAGGCGGCCGTGGTCTGCCTGTTCGCCGAGGGGAACCTCCTCCTGGAGGGCGTGCCCGGCGTGGGCAAGACCATGCTGGCCCGGTCCATCGCCGCCTCCATCGACGGCACCTTCAGCAGGGTCCAGGCCACTCCCGACCTCCTCCCCTCCGACCTCACCGGGATCTCCGTCTACGACCAGGAGGCCAGGCAATTCAGGTTCGTCCCCGGCCCCATCTTCGCCAACGTGGTCCTGGTGGACGAGATCAACCGGACCACGCCGAGGACCCAGTCGGCGCTCCTCGAGGCGATGGAGGAGCGGCAGGTCACGGTGGAGAACATCACCCATCCGCTCCCCGAGCCCTACCTCCTGATCGCCACCGAGAACCCCATCGAGCAGCACGGCACCTACCCATTGCCCGAGGGGCAGCTGGACCGGTTCACCATGACCGTGTTGGTCGGCTACCCCGGGCACCAGGCCGCCCAGGACGTTGTGCGACGCCAGATGCTCCGCCACCCCATCGGGGACCTGGCGCCGGTTGTCTCGGCCGAGGAGGTCGTGGCCCACCAGCACACCGTGCGAAACGTGCACGTCGACCCGGCCGTCGTCGAGTACGTAGTCATGCTGGTGCAGGCCACCCGGGCCCACCCCGAGGTCACCCTCGGCGCGTCGCCCCGTTCGATGCTCGCCCTCACGCGCACCGCGCAGGCCCGCGCGGTGGCCGAGGGCCGGACCTATGTCCTGCCCGACGACGTGAAGTCCCTGGCTCCGGCGGTCCTTGCCCACCGGCTGATGCTGAAGGGCCACGGCGGGGTGGCGAGCGGTCGGGCCCAGGACGTCCTTCGCTCCGTGCTGGACCAGGTGCCGGTGCCCCTGGGCATCTCGGGAAGGGCGTAGGGGGTGCCTACGCCGCGCCGGCGTGCCGCGGCGCTCGTGGTGGGGGCCGCGCTCCTGTTCGGCGTGGGGACGAGCGTCCAGGCCGGCTGGCTCCTGGTGCTCTCTTCCCTCCTGCTCGGCGCGGCATTGGCGGGTCTGCTGCTCCCCCTCCGCATGGTCCGCGACGTCCAGGTCGAACGCCGGGGCCCCGACGAGGCGTTCCAGGGCGACGACGTGATGGTCGAGCTGGTCGTGACGAACCGGGGACGGCCCATGAAGCTCGGCCTGGAGGTCGAGGATCCCCACGTGGCGCGGGCCCGAGTCCTGGTGCCGCCGCTCGGGCCGGGGGAGCGGGTGGTGATCGGGACGGCCCGGCGAGCCGCCCGCCGCGGGGTCCAGGAGTCCACCGCGGTCTCGGTCCGCTCGGCCGCGCCATTCGGGGTGGCCGAGGCCGGGCGATCCGTCGAGGTGCCGGGGCGAACGGTCGTGTACCCGGCCGTGGTCCGGCTGGACCGTAGTCCGCTCCTCGACCTCGTCCCCACGTCGGAGTACGCGATGCACACGGCGCCCCGGCGGGGGACCGGTCCGGAATACCTCGGCATCCGGGAGTACCGGACCGGCGACAGCATGCGTCACGTCCACTGGCCCTCGACCGCCCGGCACGGCCACGTGATGGTTCGAGAGCTCGAACAGGAGCGCACCCGGCGCCTGGCCGTGGTGGTCGACACCTGGGCCGACGCTGGCGAGGAGGAGACTCCTCTCGACGCGTGCTGCTCGGTGGCGGCGTCGGTGGCCCTGGCGGCGCTGGGCCGGGCGCAGGGCGTGCGCCTGGTGGCCGCGCGGGATGGCCAGGTCGATGTGCTGTGGCGGGCCGACCCGGCCCGGTTACTCGGGTGGCTGGCCGGGCTCCGACCGTTCGGGCGGATGCCGCTCGAGGCCGTGGTGGCCGAGCTGGGGCCCAGGCTCCGGGGAGTCCACAGCGTGCTCTTGGCGGTCCCCTCCTGGAGGGTGAACGCCGGGTTGGCCGATGCGGCCGGCTGGCTCAGGTCCCAGGCCGGGTCGGTGGCCGTAGCACTGGTCGAGGCCCACACGTTCGAAACGGACCTGCGGGTCGCCGCGGTGTCGGCTCGGGAGGTGGACGGGCTGGCCAGCGAGCTCGTCGCCAGGGGAGTGACGGTGTTCCGGGTCGGCGCCGGGGAGGACCTGGCCGGGTGTCTTCAGCAACCGTTCGCGTCGGCTTCGTGAAACGGACCAAGGAGCCGCCGGAGGACTCCGTCCGGCTGCGGGTGGTGGTAGCGGCTATGGTCATGGTGGCCCTGGTCGCGGTGCTCGCGCAGGGGACCATCGATGCCTTCACGTGGGTGGGTGGCCTGCTGCTCGTCCCGGCCGGCTACGCGTTCTCCTACGTCCAGCGCCACAACAGCAGCGTCGCCACGAAGGTCGTGCTGGTCGTCGGCCTCGTGGTGGCCCTCGCGTCGTTCCTCCAGGGGGTGCGGAGTGCCACAACCGTGGAGCAGGCCCGGATCCCGTTGGCCTCGTTGTTCGTGTGGGTCCAGATCCTGCACTCGTTCGACGTGCCACGCCGGCGGGACCTGGCCTTTTCCGTGGTCTCCAGCCTGATCCTGATTGCGCAGGCGGGGGCGCTGTCGTTCGGGACCGGGTTCCTGGTGTTCCTAGTGCCGTGGGGCGGGCTCGCCGCCGCGTGGCTGTACCTGTCCCAGCACCCGGCGTCCCGGGAGGCGACCGAGCCATCGTTCGTCCGGAAGGTCGCGAGCCGGGGCGGGGGCGTGGGGCCGGCCGTCGGCCGGTCGCTGGTGGCCGCGATCGTGGTGGTGGTGACAGCCACCGCGGTCGTGTTCGCGTTCATGCCCCGGCTCCCCGGGACGTCGGTTCGCCTCCCCCCGTTCGCCGCCGGCCGCGGCTTGGCCGTGCCGGGGTTCGACGGTCAGGTGGCGAACCCGGGGCTGCCCGCCCAGGGCGGCGAGGTTGTGAACTTCGCGGCGTCCGCGTACCCGGGGTTCGGGTCGCAGGTGGACCTCCGGGCGCGGGGGCGCCTATCCGATCGCGTCGTGATGCGCGTCCGCTCCTCGCAAGCGGCATTGTGGCGGGGACAGGTGTACGACACGTTCGACGGAACCGCGTGGACGGCCTCGGACACCGATTCGGTCGCGATCGGTCAATCGGACGACCAGAGCTTCGTGATCTCGACCGGTGCGTCCGCGGTTCCCACGCGGCGGCTGGTCACGACGTTCTACGTGGAGTCGCACGAGCCGAACATCGTCTTCGCGGCGTACGCGCCGCAGCAGGTGTTCTTCCCATCGACGCAGCTGTCCGTGGACCAGTTCGAGTCGATCCGCGCCCCGATCTTCCTCGACCAGGGCCTGGTGTACAGCGTGATCTCCGAGATCCCCATCACCCAGCCCGAGCTGCTGAGGCAACTGCCGGCGGGATTTCGGGTGGCCGACCTGTCGACCTACACGCAGCTCCCCGACGGTCTGCCGAAGCGCGTGGTGGGGCTGGCCGAGGGGATCACGGCCGGGGCCACGACCATCTACGACAAGGTCGCGGCCGTCCAGGACTGGTTGCGCCGCAACACCCGTTACAACCTCGACATCCCGCCCGACCCGCCGGGCGCGAGCGCCGTGGACCACTTCCTGTTCGAGAGCCGCGAAGGGTTCTGCGAGCACATCGCCACCGCCATGGCGGTGCTCCTGCGGGCGGTGGGCGTGCCCACCCGCCTGGTCACGGGGTTCGGGCCGGGCGAGCGCAACACGTTCACCGGGTACTTCGAGGTCCGGGAGTCCGATGCCCACGCCTGGGTCGAGGTGCTGTACCCGGAGGTCGGATGGGTGCAGTACGACCCGACGTTCGGGGTCCCGCCGGCGGCGCCCGGGCTGGGCGGCCGGTTCATCGCGCCCGAAATCCTCCGGGCCGTGGGGCGGTTCATCTCTCGGGTGATTCCGGAGCCGGTGAAGGCCGCGGCTCGCGAAGTGGGCGCCGCCATCGGCGCGGCGGCGCGTGCGGCGCTCTCCGCGTGGCCGGTAACGGTGGGGGTAGCCGCGCTCGTGCTGCTCGTCGGCCTCGCCCTCCGGCGCCTGCGCGCGGCCCGCCGTCGGGCCCGGCCACCCACCGGGGCCGCGGGCGCGTTCCTCACGCTCTCGCAGACGCTCCGGGCCCGGGGCCATCCCCGGGCCGAGCACCAGACCCCCGCTGAGTTCCTCCGGGCGATCCGCCGGAGCCGGACGCTGCCCCCCGACCTGTTGCCCGAGGCCGAGATCGTCGTGCGCACGTTCGAACGCGAACGGTTCTCGGGGGAGGAGCCCGCGCCCGAGGACGTCGAGGAGGCCATAGCGGCGGCCGCGCGCGTGCACGAGGGTGCGACGCGCGCGAGCCCCACCGACTGGAGCTAATCGGCCCACAGGCTCCGGAGCAGCTCGTCCACGCCCCCCGCGGCCCCGGTTCCCGCTGGGACAAGCATCTCATCGGTCACCTCCGCGTCCTCGAACGTGGCGCGCCGGTCGAACAGGCCGCGGGCCTCTTCCGGCAGGAACCGCGTGAGCTGCCCGTGGTGGTAGCGATCCTCGTTCGGGTGGTTGCGGCGGTGGTATCGGAGGGGGAAGTACACGTACAGCGCGTCTCGGGCCCGGGTGAGCGCCACGTAGAACAGCCGGCGCTCCTCCTCGATCCGCTCCGCGTCTCCGGTGGCCAGGTCCGACGGCATCATCCCGTCGGCCGCATGGATCACGTGGACCACGTCCCACTCGCCGCCCTTGGCCGAGTGGATGGTGGAGAGCACCAGGTAGTCCTCGTCCTGCAGCGGCGGGCCGGCCAGATCGGACGTGGAGGTCGGAGGATCGAGGGCGAGGTCCGCCAGGAACCGGCCTCGCGTCGGGTACCCCGAGGCGAGCTGCTCCAACTGCTCCAGGTCGCGGAGGCGCGCCTCGGCGTGGTCGTACCGGCGGGCCAGGACCGGCTGGAGGAACCGGCGGACCCGCTCGAGCTGGGCCGCTGGCGGGACGTCGTCAGAGCAATCCCCGGCCACGGCGGCCAGGCCCTCGAGCTCCCGGCGGGCCTGGGCGGGCACGACGACCTCCGCGAGCGTGGCAAGGGGCGACGCGCCCGCGTCGTCCGTTGCGACGAGCTCGGCCACCAGCCTCCGCGCCGTGGCGGGCCCCACGCCGTCCAGGAGCTGGAGCACGCGGAACCGGCTCACCTCGTCCCCCGGGTTCTCCAGGACCCGCAGCACGGCGAGCGCGTCCTTCACGTGGGCGGCCTCCATGAACTTCAGCCCGCCGTACTTCACGAACGGGATGTTCCGCCGGGACAGCTCGATCTCGAGCAGGTCGCTGTGGTGGGCGGCTCGGAACAGCACGGCCTGCTCCTTCAGCATCGTGCCCTGCTCCCGGTGCTCCAGGACGGCCCGGCACACCGCGTCCGACTGGTCGGCCTCGTCGAGGCACGTGAGCAACTGCGGTAGCCGTTCGCTCGTCCGCTCGGACCACAGGGTCTTCTCGTGGCGCTGCGGCGAGAGCGCGATCACCGCGTTCGACACGTCGAGGATGGGTTGCGTGGACCGGTAGTTCTGCTCCAGGCGGACGATCCGGGTGCCGAGGAACCGCTCCGGGAACTCCAGGATGTTTCGTACGGTGGCCGCGCGGAACGAGTAGATGGCCTGGGCGTCGTCGCCCACGACCATCAGGTCCTCGCCGGACGGACGGGTCGCGGCGAGGATGTCGGCCTGGACCGCGTTCGTGTCCTGGTACTCGTCCACCAGGATGTGGTCGAACATCCCGGACACCCGCTCGCCGGTGCCGGGGGTTCGGGCCAGCGCGTGCCAGTGCACGAGCAGGTCGTCGTAGTCGAGGCAGTGCTGCTCGCGCTTGCGAGCCGTGTACGCTTCGAAGATCCGCCGGATGCCGACGAGGTCGTCCGCGCACCACGGGTAGTCGTCGGCCAGGACGTCACGGAGCTTGGCGCCGGCGTTCACCGTTCGCGAATAGATGTCGGCCAGCGTGTCCTTCCTGGGGAACCGGCGCTCCGTCGTTCCCAGGCCGAGGTCGCCCCGGATGAGGTCCATGAGGTCGGCCGAGTCGGTCCGGTCAATCACGGTGAAGTCGGGACCGAGCCCGAGGGCCCGGCCGTGAAGGCGAAGCAGGCGGTTGCCGACGGAGTGGAACGTGCCGCCCCACACCCGGCCCACCGAGCGCTCCCCGGTCAGCCGCTCCGCCCGGGAGAGCATCTCTCGGGCCGCCCGTCGCGTGAACGTGAGCAGCAGGATCCGGTCGGGGCGCACGCCCCGATCCACGAGGCGAGCCACCCGGCACGCGAGCGTCCAGGTCTTCCCGCTGCCCGCCCCCGCCACCACCAGCAGGGGAGCGCCGACGTGCTCCACGGCCTCCCGCTGGGCCAGATTGAGGCGCTCCAGGGCTTCGAACATGTGTTCGAGGAGTGTAGGCGGGGGTTCGGCGCCGCGCAAGCAGGCGGGGTCCGGGCCGCCGAAGCAACGTGGCCCCGGCGCCGCCCAAACAGCAGGTACCATCGACCCATGTGCCGGAGCATCAAGAAGCTGCGAAGCGAGGACGGGCCCGCGACCGAGGAGGAGGTCAGGGAGGCCGCCCTCCAGTTCGTGCGAAAGGTGAGCGGGTACCGCGTCCCATCGAAGCGGAACGCCGACGCGTTCGACGCGGCCGTGGACGACGTCGCCGCGGCGTCCAAACGCCTCCTCGACGCGGTCTCACCGCTGCCCCGCACTTGACGAGGCCTACCGTCCGCCCGCTCGCCGCGTTTTAGGATGACGCGCATGTTGCCCCTTGATCCCTCTCCCGAGCAGATGCAGGAGATGGGCGAGGCCGCCCTCGCCTACTTGATCGAGTTCCTCCGCCAGCAGCCCGACCTCCCGGCGGCCGGGGAGAGCGGGGGCCTCGAAGCCGCCCGCGCTCTGCGCGAGTCCCCACCCGAGGTAGGCGGTGAGTTCAAACCGCTGCTTGAGACCGTAGAGCTCGCTGCGGCAAGGTCCTACGGGACCACCGGCCCCGGGTACCTCGCGTTCATCCCCGGGGGCGGGCTGTTCACCGCGAGCCTCGGCGATCTCTTGGCCACCGGCATCAACCGGTTCGTCAACCTGTGGTCTACCGCTCCGATCGTCGCGCAGATCGAATACAACGTGGTCCGGTGGCTGTGTGACCTGTTCGGCTACCCGGAGGCGTCCCGCGGCATCCTCACCTCCGGCGGCTCCATGGCGAACCTCTCCGGCATCGTCGCGGCGCGGAAGGCGAACCTGTCCGAAGACTTCCTCGACGGCTCGCTTTACGTCTCCGAGCAGGTGCACACGTCGGTCACGAAGGCGGCGGCGCTCGCCGGGTTCCCTCGGCGGAGCGTGCGCATCGTCCCGACCACCCCGGAGCTCTGTATGGACGTGGACCGGCTTCGGGAGATGGTCGGCAGGGACCGGCGGGACGGCCTCCGCCCGTTCCTGGTCGTGGCCTCCGCCGGCACGACGAACACCGGGGCGGTGGATCCCATCGCCGACATCGCGGACCTCGCGGCCGAGGAGGGCCTATGGCTCCACGCCGACGCGGCCTACGGCGGCTTCTTCCAGCTCACCGAGCGGGGGAGGGCGAAGTTCCGGGGCATCGACCGGGCCGACTCCATTACGCTCGACCCCCACAAGGGCATGTTCCTGCCGTACGGGACCGGCTCGCTCGTCGTCCGCGACGGCGAGCGCCTGCGCGAGGCCCACTTCGCCGGGGCCGCCTACCTCCAGGACCTGGCCGGCGAGGACGAGATCCCGAACTTCACCGAGTACTCGCCGGAGCTGTCGCGCGACTTCCGGGGGCTTCGGGTGTGGTTCCCGCTCAAGCTGCACGGCGTGTCGGCGTTCCGGGAGGCGCTTGAGGAGAAGCTGGACCTGGCACGCGTCCTCTACGACGGGCTCCACGAGATCCCGGAACTGGAGCTGCCGTGGGAGCCGGAGCTCACGGTGGTGCCGTTTCGCCTTCGCGACGGTGGGGACGAGCCGAACAGGCGGCTGCTCGGGCGGATCAACGCGTCGCAGCGGGTGTTCCTGTCGAGCACCGTGGTGGACGGGCGGTTCACCATCCGGGCGTGCATCCTGTCGCACCGCACCCACCGGGACCGCATCGACGAGTGTATCCACATCGTGCGCAACGCGGCGGCCGAGGTCTCCTGAACCGTGCCCGAGCTTCCCGAGGTCCAGGCGCTCGCCGAGCGGCTCGCCGCCGCGGTCGGGGGCGCCCCGTTCGTCCGGGCCGACGCGCTCCAGTTCTCGTCGCTGAAGACGTTCGCGCCGCGGCCGGAGTCGTTGGCCGGGGCAACGCTCGAGCGGGTGGATCGCCGCGGCAAGTTCGTCGTGTTCGACTTCGGCGGGCCTCGCCTGCTCGTCCACCTGTCGCAGGGCGGACGGATGGACGTGGAGGACCCTCCGAAGCGGACTCGCCCGAGGGGCGCCGTCGTCCGGCTGCTCTTCGACGGGCGCCCAGCCGTCCTGGTGAAGGAGTTCGGCAGGGAGCGGAAGGCCGGCTGGTGGGTGCTGGCCGAGGGCGACGACGGCCCGCTCGCCAAGCTCGGGCCTGAGCCTGATTCGGCAGAGTTCGAGCGGTTTGCCCTTGATGGCGACGATACCCGGCGGGTCCACACGATCCTGCGCGACCAGCGAACGGTGGCCGGGATCGGCCGCGGCTACTCCGACGACATCCTGCACCGGGCGAAGCTGTCGCCCTACACGTCGCTCGACGCGCTCCCGCCCGAGGAACGGAGGGCGCTCGTGGACGCCGTTCGGGACGTCCTGGCCGGGGCGCTCGAGATCGAGCGGCGGCGAACGGGCGGCTTGCCCACCAAGATCGGCGACCACTTCACGGTGCACGACCGGTACGGGACGCCGTGCCCCCGGTGCGGCGACGACCTCCGCCGCATCTCGTACGAGTCCCACGAGGTCACGTACTGCCCCGCGTGCCAGACCGGCGGGAAGGTCCTGGCCGACCGGAGGCTGTCCCGCCTGGTCCGGTGAGCCGGTGCCGGCGTCAGCGCCGGCCGAAGATCCGGGTATCCGGGTGGAAGGCCGCCCAGTCGAACCAGAAGCTCTCGGTGGAGATCACCGGCCTGAGCTCGGTCCCCGCGAGCGGACCGGAGACGGCGCGGCCAACGATGTTCCACACGCTCCCCGTTTGCTCGTCGACGATGCTCCCGGGCGTGGCATGGAACGTCAGCGTGCGTTCGCCCACGCGGGGGTCGAAGGCGCCGGTCGCCCCGACGTCGCGGGACCGGGCGATCACCGGGGCGTCCACCGCGGATACCGTCCCCGCCTTCCAGAACACGACGACGTCCCGGCCCCCCACCTCGGCTTCGACGATGCTCCACCCCGCGACCGCGCGGTCCTCGAGTTCCAGGTACGGGAAGGCCACGGCGTCACCGGCCACCTGCACACCGAGCACGCGGGCCAGGGCGTGGAGGCGGGGATCGGGCGGACCCTCGAACAGGAAGGGGGTGGAGTCGGGGCGATCGTAGGACTCGTACGGGTTCTCCCCGTAGGGGCGGACGGCCCCCGTGTCGAGGGAGAGGACCTTGCCATCGGGATGCTCGGCTCGCCAGTCCGCCCACGAGACCATCTGCACCGGCAGCATGTCGAGCTTCGTGCCCGTGAGCGGACCGATTACCGCGAGGCCCATGGCCTGCGGCCACAGGGACTCGGTCTGGCGGTCGTACATCACCAGGTTCGAGTGGTAGAGCTTCCCCGACGTGCCGAAGTCGAGGAGCTGCCCGTCGATCACCGGGCGGCGGAACGCGATCCCCGTGTTGCAGAGCGGGCAGTAGGTGACCACCACCGGCACCCCGCCGACCACGTCGTTCACGATCTCGTGCCAGATCATGATCTGCGCCGGGTATGCGCGGGCATCGCCGTGGATCTCGATGGCGATCACCGGTTCCCTCGCGTCCAGGAAGTCGACCTCCGAGACGGTCAGGAACTTCGGGTCGTCGATGGGCGGGATGCCGTCGGGTGGGACGCCGCCGAACGTGATGTCGTCGGGGTCCACCAGCGGCGACGGCGTCGCGGCCCGGGGAATCCCGGACGACGACCCGGAGACGGATCTCCCTCGCGTGGCGCTGGTGCAGGCCGAGAGCGACAGCGCAACAGCCAGGGACGTGGCGGAGACGACCGCCAACCTCGACCGCCTGCCGGTCGGCACGACGAATCTCACATCAGGTACGACGCCCCGCGCCTCTGGGGGATTCCCGGCGGGAATGTGGGGAAGGGCCGGGGCGTCGTTAACGACGTGAGAGGCCGGCGGGAGAGCGGGCGGACGACGGCGGAAGGATCCGCCAGCGAGGGGAGCGGGCGGGCGTGACGGTCCTCGCCCTCTCCGCTCCCGCATGGGCACTCGCGGCGGTCCTCGCCCTCTCCGCTCCCGCATGGGCGCTCGCGGCGGTCCTCGCCGTGACTGCGGCGGCCGCCGGGCTGGCCTACGTCCTTCTCGTTCGGGGCTCCCTCGGCCTGGACATCGGTTGGGGGCGATCCGTCCGCACGCTCGGCCCTGTGGTCGTTCAGATCGGCGCGCCTCGTGAGCTGGTGTTCGAGGTGATCGCCTCGGCCTACACGGGCCACGGATCGCGAGAGGTGCGGGAGAAGCTCGAGGTCCTGGAGCGCGGTTCCGACATGGTGCTGGCTGCCCACTTCACCAGGGTCCGCGGCTTCACGGTGACCACCGTGGAGACGGTCCGGTTCTCGCCGCCCGAGCGTGTGGACTTCCGCCTGGTTCGCGGGCCGGTCCCGCACGTCGTCGAGCGATTCGTCCTGCGCGAGGTGCCCGAGGGTACGGAACTCGAGTACTCGGGCGAGATGGGGGCGGACCTGTGGTGGCTGGGACGGGCCTGGAGCCGGCGGGTGGCCCGCATCTGGACCGAAGTCGTGAACGCGTCCCTCGGCGAGGTGAAGGCCGTGGCGCAGCAACGTACCGAGGCCCAGGAGCGACGAGAGCGCTAGCCCACGGTCCGGTACGCCGAATCGACCCGCACTGCTTGGCCTCGCCTCACCAGATCGTCGAGGGCCGCTCGGGCCGCCGTGGCTCCCCATCCGAATGCGTTGCCGAGGTCGTGCGGCTGGGCGACGAGCACGGTGTCCAAGAACCGGCGGGCCGCGCGGAGACGTGCAGCCTTCGGGCCCCGCTGGCGGGGAAGACGGAACGCCCGGGCCGTGAGCTCCAGGATCGCGCTCGGCCACCCGGCGCCTTCGTCCTCCACGCCGTAGTGCGTGACGACGAGTTCGCGGCCGAGCTCCGTCACGGCCTGCGTGAACGCCTCACCACCGCGCCGCCCCTCGACCCCCAGGGCCTCGCGCAGCGTGCCGGTCGACAGCGGACCGCTTCGGAGCAATGTTCGCGCGATGCGATGGGCGTTTGGTGACAGGTTCGACTCCTCGAAGTCGTCTGGCCGGCCGCACCGCGGGTACAGGTCGGCCAGGAGCGACGGGGAGAGGAACGAGGGACGTCCCCGCAGGAACCTCCCGTACCAGGCCAGCCGCCGCAGCGGAAGCTCGTCCTTCCATCCCCAGATCCGCTCGGCGTCGGGCCCCCACTCCTCGCCGAGGTGGGAGATCGTGCGGTCCGTGGCCGCCTCCCACAGCGACGGGAGGGCCATGCCGGCCTTGGGGAACAGCAGGGCGAATCCGACGTCGTCGACGAACGCCGCGGCCCGCTTGAGGCTCCCCACTCTCCGTCCGGTCCGCCACCACCGACGCGCCCGCGCTTTCTCGAGGTTGTCCACAGCGCCCGACCGTACAACCTCCGGCGGACGCGGAGCGTTTGCTAGGCTCCGCGCGTGCCCGACCCCTTCTCGTGGCATCCCGAACCGGAGCTGATCGGCTTCCGCGAACCCGCCGAAGCCAGGGCGGCTCTCGAAGAGCTGGGCCGGCTTACGTGGGGGACCGCGCTCGACTGGCTGTACGAGGAGGCGATGCGCCGTCCGGTGGCGCCGGAATCCTACCCCGACATGCGACGCGTGTTCTTCGGCCCATCGAACGATCCGGCGCCGGCCCCCGACAAGCCCGCCACCTCCGGCGAAGTGCTAGCCGAGTTCCGCGACCGGGTCGGCCCGTTCGCGTTCGGCGCCCAGCACCCTCGGGCCTACAGCTACTTCTCGCCGGCGGCGCTGCCCATGTCCATCGCCGGTGAGGTCCTGGCCCAGTGGTTGAACCAGGGGATCGACGTGTGGGCGGCGGGGCCGGTAGGGGCGTTCGTGGAGGAGGAGGTCACGACGTGGCTCCGGGACCTAGTGAGGTTCGGCGGCGGCTGGGGCGTGCTCACGTCCGGTGGCGTGATGGCGAACATCATGGCCCTCACCGTGGCCCGCGACGTCCACCTCGCTGGGTTGCTCGGACGGGGGGATCCGCCGCGGGGGAGCGCGCTGGAGGGCGTGCGCGTGTACGCGTCGGACCAGGCCCACTTCTCGATCGAGCGCGGGCTCTCGGTGCTGGGGTTCCCGTCCGAGACGCTCCGGATCGTGCCGTCCGACGACCGGTTCCGCCTGCAAGGCGCCCCGGTCGTTGAGGCCATCAACGAGGACCGCGCGAACGGGCTGCTGCCGTTGGCCATCGCGGCGGTGTCCGGCTCCACGAACACCGGCTCGGTGGACCTGGTGGGCGAGCTGGCCGACATCGCCGAGCGCGAGGGGATGTGGTTCCACGTCGACGCGGCGTACGGCGGCGCGGCTCGGTTCTCCACGCGCGACGCGGGCCGGGTGCCGGACCTGGAACGAGCGGACTCGGTCACGATCGACCCGCACAAGTGGTTCTTCCAGGCCTACGACATCGGCGCGCTGGTCGTGAAGCGGCGGGCGGACCTGCTAAGGACGTTCCACCGCGAGCCCGAGTACTACCGCTACCCGAACCCGGAGGATGCGCCGCTCAACTGGATGGCGTATTCGGTCGAGGGCACCCGGCGGTTCCGGGCGCTCAAGCTGTGGCTGTCGTGGAAGCACCTCGGGACCGAGGGATTCGGCCGGCTGATCGAGCACAACGACGACCTTGCCGCATACTTGGCGAAGCGGTGCCGCGAGGGGGGCGACTTCGAGGTCTTGCCGGCGGAGCCGGAGCTGTCGGTGGTGTGCTTCCGCCACGTGCCGCCGGGGCTCGATCGGTCGAAGCTCGACGCGTACCAGGACCGGCTCCAGCGGGCCCTCGAGGTGAGCGGGGAGGGGTGGGTGTCCACGACGAAGCTCCGGGGCGCCACGTACCTCCGGGCAGGGATCGTGAACTACCTCTCGACCGAGGCCGACGTCGACCGCGTCCTCGAGGCGCTCCGCAGACTGTCGAGGGACATCGTGGCCGGCCGGTAGCCGCGCCGTTCGCGACGTCTTCGGGGTCGAATTGGCTCGGCGACGCTGTAGGTCCTTTTGCCCGCTTGTACGCCTCGCAGGCCCCGCCTACGGTCCAACGGACCCAAAGGTGATTCGGTCTGCGCGTTGGTGGGACGCAACTGTCACCGGACGAGCCCGGAGCCTCGCACGGGTGCGTGGTCCGGGGGGAGCAGCAAGCAGATGTCCGGACCACAACACGAAAAGGGCGGCTGGCTGTCGAACATCCCCAAATGGGCATTCGCTGTTCCCCTCGTTACGTTCGCCATCGGCGTTCTCGTCGGTGGATGGGTGTTCGGAGGGGATGATGGGGACATTCCGGGCCCGGTTCCGATCGACCTCGGCAGGCCCGGCCGCTACGTTGCCCTGGGGGATTCATACTCGGCAGGGGAGGGACTGGAGCCATTCCAGGAAGAGACCCGAGACATCGAGGAGGGTGGAGACCGCTGTCACCGGTCTGAGCAGTTTGCCTACCCGCTCCTGTTGGAGTTCGTTCAGCAAAGCACCACGGTCTTCCGCGCGTGCTCAGGAGCAGTCATCGCGAACCTCTTCAACGAAGTTCAGGGGCACAGCGGCGTCCCCAATCACCAAGGCCTTCAGGTAGATCAAGAGATCGGCGGCGAGGACGTCACGCTCGTGACGCTGACGATGGGCGGCAACGACGTGGGCTTCGCGAAGGTTCTCAACTTCTGCTTCTCCAACGGCAAGGAGGAGAATTGCGCGGATCAACCGTTCGAGGGCACTGAGCGTCTTCGCGATTGGGCGGATGCCCGTCTGGGGGAACTGAAAGCCGATCTCGTCGACCTGTATCTGCGGCTCCGCGAGTCGTTTCCGACCGCTCGGATCCTGGCGCTTGGATACCCAGCGCTGTTCCCGCTGAAGGCACCTCCGATCTACAGAGATCGCGCCGCACTATGCACGCTCCTGTTCACGCGGTGGACCCTCCCGGAGCGCGAGGCCATCCGGAACTGGGGATTCGGCCTCGACAGGGTGATCCAGGAAGCTACCCAGCAAGCGAACGAGAACATTGAGTACGTCGATATCTCGTCTCACTTCACAGGCCACGAGCCGTGCAGCGCGGGCGGCGAGTGGGTGCGATTCGTCGGTCTTTTCAACAGTGTAGTCAGGGACGGGTCGTTTCACCCACTACGGGATGGACAGGCGATGATGGCTCGTATCGTGTCCTGTCATCTCGATGTCTTCCCCACCGCCGACACGCCTAGGACGAAGACCACGAACTACGCCATGACGGGCTGCGTAGCGAAAGAGACTGCCGAGCTGGTCGAGGCCACAGCGGCAACCCCCCCGATCACGGAAGCAACAGCGACGCCCACGTAGCAGCTACGAGACGGTGTGGCAGGAGGCCGCCAGTCCGCGCTTCTCGTAGTAGCGCTGGTGGTAGTCCTCGGCTTCGTAGAACTTCGGAGCGGGCGTGATATCGGTAACGATCGGCGCGGCGAACCGGGACTGGGCGACCTCCTTCGAGGCCTCGGCCAGGCGCCGCTGCTCCTCGTCGTGGACGAAGATGGCCGACCGGTATCGCGAGCCGATGTCCGGGCCCTGCCGGCTCTGGGTCGTGGGGTTGTGCATCGACCAGAAGAGCCCCAGCAGATCCCCGTAAGAGATCTGCTCGGGGTCGAACTCGACCTCCACCGCCTCGGCGTGGCCGGTGAGGTGGGAGCACACGTCGCGGTACGTAGGATTCTCCGTGTGGCCGCCGGTGTAGCCGACGCGGGTGGGGGTAACGCCAGACGTTGACCGGAGCGCCGCCTCCACGCCCCAGAAGCACCCCGCTGCGAACGTTGCCTCCAACGAACCTCCTACGATGGGTTCCACTGGATAGTTTCCTACCACGCTGACGGCGTTACTGGCGGCTGGCCCTGCCTCGCCTCGGGCGCCGTGGGCGGCGGGCGCAGCCCCCCCGTTCGTCACTCCGGCTCGGCCTGACCCGGCTCGGCCTGGCCTGGCTCCTCGTCGGGTTCCTCAGGCGAGGACCGACCGAGCCGCGTGATGCCTCCCAGCAGCGCCAGCAGGCCGAGCGCGACGAGCGGGACCGACCACAGGAGCACCGGGGCGACATCGGCCACGCTTCGCCGGCCGGTCAGGAAGAACAGCGAGAGCAGCACGAACAGCAGTCCGAACACGAGCGAGACAGGATCGAGGCTATGCCGCTTCACTTCGGGCCTCCTCGAGCTCGCTCCCGCCTGGTCGGTCCCTCCCGATACACCTTCACGCGGCCGAAGCCGGCCTCGAGGTCGAGCACCATGGTGGGCCCGTCGCAGGCTCGTCTGACGCGCGCGGGGGATGATCACGCGTCCGGGCGCGGGTCGCGGAGCTCCACGCGAACGATGACGATCCGCTCGGCGGCGCGGGCCAGGTCCTGCGGGTCGGGCCGGCCGTCGGGGTCGCGGGCCACGCCGAGCCTCCTGGCGCCCGAAGGGAACCGCCGGAGCCAGATCCGAAGGCCGTCGGTCACGGCCTCTGGGTCGTCGATCACCGCGACGGCGTGTCCCTCGAGATCGCGCCCCTTGATGCGAAGGGTCACCTCCGCCCCGCCGGCCAGGTTCTGCCACCACGTCTTCCCTGCCGAGCCACCGGCATACACGATGACCGTGCTTCCCTCCCGCGCGTACTGCACCGGGACGGTGTACGAACGGCCGCTCCGGCGACCTCGAAACGTGAGCAGCATGAGCGCCCGACTGAGCAGCCCGTGCAGCGGCGACCGCAGCACCGGTCGCACCGCGGGATTGACGATCTGGTTATAAAGGCCGAACACGAGGCTCGTACGCTCACCCCGCTCCCGGTTCAGGCGCGCCCGGTCATGGCCCGGACCGTAGCAGCCGGCGGTCTCTCCTGCGGCGCGGGAACACGCCTGGGGGTGGGGTGGTTGTCAGTTCTCGTACGCATCCTCAGAGGAGGCGTTATGAGCGATGCTGCCGGAGTGATCTTGCTGGTGGGGCGGATCCTGTTCGTGATCAACTTCGGGCCCGTCGCGGGGGTCCGGGGGCACCTCGCGCACGGGAAGGACTCGCAGGACTACGCGCGGTCGACGGGGTTCGCCCTCCCGTACCTGGCCGGATGGCCGACCGGGGTCTGGCTGGTCGCAGGGTCCCTGTCACTCGCGCTCGGGATCTGGCCCGACGTGGGCGCCCTGATGCTCGGGGCATTCGTCGTCCCGGCGGCCTGGTACTTCCACCGGTTCTGGGAGGTCGAGGACCCGATGCAGAGGCGGATGAGCAGCCTGCTGTTCTACCGGAACTTGAGTTTTTTCGGAGCGTCGCTCGTCATGTTCGGGGCCTTCGTCGCGCTGGGCGACGGGCTTCGATTCTCGATCACGGGGCCGCTCTTCGACTTCTGAGCCCAAGGCGGGCCGGCGTCAGAGCTGCCGCAGGACCTCGTCCACGCGGGACAAGTTCAATACGGTCTCCAACAACGCCCCGCGACCTGCGCAAAGGCCGGGCCGAGTTTCTCAAGCCCTCATTCCGGATATGGTCTTGGGGCGGGCCCCGGCCGGCCATCACGGCGAGCCGCCCGCGTGCCCCCGGCAGGGAGCGAGACATGGCGCAACAGATCGTCGTCCTGGCCGACCGCTACGAGCTCGGCTCGGTGATCGGGCGTGGCGGGATGGCCAGGGTGCACCGAGGCGAAGACCGGGTGCTCGGCCGCACCGTGGCGGTGAAGATCCTGGCTTCGCCGTACGACCGGGACGAGCGATTCGTGGCCCGGTTCCGACGAGAGGCCAGGGCTGCGGCGCGCCTCGCCCACCCGAACATCGTCGCCGTGTTCGACACCGGCTCGGACGGCCACACGCACTACATCGTCATGGAGTACGTCGAGGGGCGAACCCTCCACGACGCGATCCTGTTGGAGGCTCCCATGGCGCCTCGCCGAGTGGCCGAGATCGCCGACGCCATGGCAGCGGCCCTAGCCGCCGCCCACCAGGCGGGCATCGTGCACCGCGACGTGAAGCCGGCGAACGTCATGCTCACGCCGGAGGGCAAGGTGAAGATGATGGACTTCGGCCTGGCCCGCGCCGTCGACGCCGAGACCCTCACCCGCACCGGCTTCATCCTCGGCACGGCTTCGTACGTCTCGCCGGAGCAGGCGCAAGGGGGGTCGACCGACGCTCGGTCCGACTTGTACTCGCTGGGGTGCGTGCTGTACGAGATGCTCGCCGGGCGGCCGCCGTTCGTCGGTGATTCCCCAGTGGCGGCGCTGTACCAGCACGTGAACGAGCCGGCCCTCCCCCCGTCCATGTTCCATCCGGTGCCGGCGGACCTGGAGGCCGTGGTGCTTCGGTGCCTGGCCAAGGATCCGGACGATCGGTTCCAAAGCGGCCTCGAGCTCAGGCGGGAGCTGTCGCAGGACGGCGAAGGGGCCGCGGCCGAAGCGACGACCATGCCGGTGATGGTTGGCGGGGCCGGGGTCCGGCATCCCGAGCCGACCGAGGTACTCGATGAGCCGGGAGGCGAAGCGGTCGCGCCGACCAGCCGTCACCGGTGGCAGGGCCCGGCCGTGGTGGCGGGCCTCGCGATCCTCGTCCTGCTCCTCGTCCCCGCGGTGCAGCTGCTCACCCGGTCCCCCGAACCCGCCGGCCGGGGCGCCGCAACCTCTCCGGCCGCCACGACCACGCCTTCGGCTCCGCCCACCGTCGAACCGAGCCCGACCGTCTCGGAGTCCTACTCCTTCCTGGTCGCAACCATCTTCGAAGCCCAGCAGGGGGGGCCGATCACGGACGGCGCCGCCGAAGACCTGCTCAACCGGGCCGAGGAGGTGCGCAAGGCCTACGTGGAGGGCGACACCGAGGACCTGGTCGGGGAGATCAAAGAGTTCGCCGACAAGCTGGAGGAGTTCGTGCAGAAGCACGAGGTCACGCCGTCCCGGGCCCGCGCCATCGTCGAGGCCCTCGATGACTTGGTCCAGGCCATGGCGGAGAGGCCGACCGGCGGTGACGAGGACTGAGTCCCGTCGTGGTGGATCGGCTGTCCGAGCAGGAACTCGCCGCGCGGTCGGGAGTGGATCCCGGGCTCGTTCGGCGGGTGGTCGACCTCGGCATCCTCCTTCCCCGCGAGGAAGGCGAGGTCTTCGCGGCGTCCGACGCTCGCCGGGTCCGGCTGGCGGCGGCATGCGACCGGGCTGGGCTCCCCCTCGACGGCATCGGGGAGGCGGTCGCGGAGGGAAGAGCGGATCGCCGGGCGGGCCCGAACGAGGTTCTCGTGAGCGAGGACGTCCGGCAAGGCTCGGGAGCCGGAGGAGTCCGGTTCCACGACGTGGGCCCGGTCGAGCTCAAGAACGTGTCCCGGCCGGTGCGCCTGTACCGAGCCTCGCGCGCCTGAGCGCGCCACGTTCAGGCCCGGCGATCCTCGACCGTCGCTTCCCCCGCCATCCTGGTCTGGGCGGAGTCGAGGTCATCGGGTTCGAGGCCGGCGGCCCGGCGGGCCCGGCGCCGGTGCAGCAGTTCCCAGCACTGGTCGAGCTGGGCCTCGATCTCCTTCAGGCGCCCCCGTTCCTTGGTGCTGGCCTTGCCCAGGGACTCCTTCTCGAAGAGCGCGTGTTCCTCGTGGGCCAACTCGTTGATCCTGGCGATAACGTCCTCGTCGGCCATGGCGGGACCTCCCGACGCAACCCTACTAGGGCACGTGGACCGGCCGCTCGCGAACCCACGGCCGGCTAGAGCTCGGCGACGACGGGGGCGACCGCGGCCCCCGCGGGCTGGACCTCGCGGCTTGGCGCGCTACTCGGGATGAACCGGTTGGCGACCAGGGCCGCAATCAACAGCACGAGCCCTCCGACGATCAGGGCCACGTGGAACCCGTCCATGAACGACCGCCCGAACGCCTGCTGCACCGCCGCGACCTGCTCCGGCGAGAGGCCACGGAGCACGGAGGGCTCCAGGGTCCCGTGGCCGGCCGCCTCGGCGATCGAGGCTCGCTCATCCGGGGACAGGCCCAGCCCGGCGAGGGCCGGCCCGAGCGAGCTGGTGAGCCTCGTCGTGAGGAGCGTCCCGAGCAGGGCGATCCCGAAGACCCCACCCACCTCACGGGAGGTGTTCGTCATGGCGGAGCCGAGGCCGGCGCGCTCGTGGCCCACGGCATTCATCACCGCGGCCGTCATGGGCGCCATGGTCGCGCCCATCCCGTGGCCCATGGCAACGAACACCGGCAGCATCAGCCAGTACGACGTGTCGGCCTGGAGCCACGTCCCCAGCACGAGGAGCCCGCCGCCCGCCAGGATGAGCCCGTACGTCATGGGGGCCCGCGAGCCGTGCTTTTGCGCGAACCGTCCGGCGTTCGGCGCGGTGACCACGATCATCAGCGTCATCGGCAGGAACCGGATGCCCGCCTGGAATGCCGTGTAGCCGTGGATCAGCTGCATGTACAGGCTGAGGAAGAAGAACGAGGCGAACATCCCGAGGGAGACCGAGAAGGCCACGGCGTTCCCGGCCGAGAACGCGGGGACTCGGAAGAAACCGAGCGGCATCATGGCGTGGGGGTTCCGGACCTCCCACGCCAGGAAGGCTAGGGCGAGCAGCACGAACGCGACGAGCGAGGAGACGATGAGCGGGTCGGTCCAGCCCCTCTGGTTCGCTTCGATCAGGCCGTAGGTCACTGAGAACAGCGCGGACGTGCCGAGCACCAGGCCCGGGATGTCGAGCTCCCGCTGGACCTCAGAAACCGATTCGCGCACGGTCCGGGTGGCCGTGAGGAAAGCGACGATCCCGATCGGCACGTTCAGGAAGAACACCGACTGCCAGCCCAGGGTCTCGACCATCAGGCCGCCGACCGTGGGGCCGAGGGCCAGGGCCAAGCCGGACATCCCGGCCCACAGGCCGATGGCTCGGGCCCGCTCGTGCGGCGGGAACGTGACCGTGATGATCGAGAGGGTTCCGGGCATCAGCAGGGCCGCCCCGATGCCTTGAAGGGCCCGAAACCCGATTAGCTGGCCGGTGGTCTGCGACAGGCCGCACGCCATCGAGGCCATGGTGAAAAGGATCAACCCGGCAAGGAACGTCTTCTTCCGGCCGTACCGGTCGCCGAGGATGCCTCCGGTCAGCAGGAGCGAGGCGAACGCGAGCACGTACCCGTCGACGATCCACTGGAGTCCCGAGACCCCGGCGTTCAGGTCTCGGCTGATCGTGGGCAGCGCCACGTTCACCACGGTGTTGTCGAGCATGGCCATGGCCAGGGCGAAGCACATCGTCAACAGGACGATGACCTTCTCCCGGGCGTTCTCGCCTTCGAATCCGAACAGCGGCAATCGAACTCCCTTCCGAGGATGGTTCGGGCAAGGATACGGTCAGTTCTGGCAACCGACCCGGGAGCCCGATTCTTCCCGGCTACCCGATGGCGTCGTTCGCCTGCCCCGCGAGGAGGATCGTGGGCTCGAGGGTGGGGCCGGGCTGCAAGTCGAGGACCATCCAGAAGATGTCGTCATCGGGCCACATGCAGAGCGTGGCCGCGGGCCCGGTCACGCCGAAGTCCGAGCCACTGGCGCACGCATAGGTGACCCCGTCCCGCGTCTCGACCTTAAGCTGGCCGGCGCCGCTCGCGCCGGGCAGGAGCCCCTCGCCCAGCCCACCGGAGAGCGCCTCGAACGCGTCCTGCGCGTTGCCCAGCCCGTCACCCTTCATCCACATCAGCGCGAACCTGGGGCTGAGTGGGTCACCGTACATCGCCAAGTCGAGGTCGATGCCTTCGGGCAGGTTCGCCTGGCCCTTGGCGAACTCCACCAGCTGCTCGAGCTGGGGGATGTCGGCCTGGGGGATGCCCGCCACGGACTCGGGGAACGCCGGCGGCCCCCCTCCCAGCCGTGAAATGAGGAACCATCCAACGACGGCCAGGGCCAGGGCTGCCGCGGCGAACGTCGCGATGCCCTTGCCGGCACTCCGCGCTTCCGGCCGGGGCGTAGAGAGAGATCCGGGCGGAGGGGGCATGGGCATGCCGGGATGGGGGACCGCGTAGGGGCCCGCCGCCCCGGGCTGCGTGGGGGCATTCAGGCCAGCCGCCCCGGGCTGCCTAGGGGCGGCCGTCACGCCACTCGGCCCGGTCTCAAACCTTCGGTAGCACTTCCAACAGAAGTCGGCGGTGTCGGCGTTCTGCGTTCCGCAGCCGGGGCAGGCCCGTCCCTGCGGGTCCTGGCCCGCCGCCGCCGTTCCCGTCGCGTCGGTCTGCATGGTCGATGACCCCCAAGCACTATCGGCAGGCCCGTCTCGAACCTGAGCGACCCGGGCAGGGCCGGGGCCGGCCTCGACCGGCCTCAGGCCTCGAGCTGCCCGCGGACGCGGAACATCGTGTCGAGCGTCATGTCCACACTCTTCCCGGGCATGACGACGAACCATGGTTGTCGTCTTGCCGCCACATGCAGAGCGGCGTGGACGGATCCAGCGCCGCGCACCGGAACGCGGTGACGCCGCGATCACCCGAGCGCACGCGCCAGCAGAAATCGGCGCCGGCCGGGTTGACGGCCGTGCATTTCGGGCAGGGAGGTCCGGCGCCCGGTCCCGCCCCTGAGTCCTGCGGCTGCGTCTGCATGGATCGGGTATCGGCCGCGAAGGCCCCTCCCTGAGTGCCGGCTGAGGAGTGTGTAATCTTGATTACGGCCCGGGAATAGGCACGGCGTTCGGGTCCGTTGTTGCAGATGCAGAGGGACGAACAGGAGACAACCAACATGTCCACCCTCGAGACGAAGGTCCTGCCGCTGTTGCCCCTGACCACCGGGGTGGTGCTTCCAGGCATGGTCGTCACGCTCACGATCGAGTCAGAGGAGGCCCGCTCTGCCGTGGCGGCGGCCCAGGCCACCGGGTCCGAGCTGCTGCTGGTGCCCCGGTCCGGGGCTCGGTATGCGCGAGTGGGAACGGTGGCGAACGTGGAGGACGTGGGGCGCCTCCAGTCCGGCCTGGAGGCCGTGGTGATCCGCGGCCTGCACCGGGCGGTCATCGGCGCCGGCGTGCCCGGCACCGGCGATGCCACGTGGGTCCAGGTCGAACCGGCCGCCGAGCAGGAGCGGCCCACCGGCCGAGCGGTGGAGCTCGCCCGGGAGTACCGGGCCGTCCTGGAGAGCATCGTGGAGTCGCGGGGCGTGCCGCAGGTCGCCGAGTTCCTCCGCGGCATCCAGGACCCCGGCGCCATCGCCGACACGAGCGGCTACTCGCCCGACCTGTCGTTCGAGCAGAAGGTCGAGGTCCTCGAGACGCTCGATGTCGAGCAGCGACTGGAGAAGGTGCTGGCGTGGGCCAAGGCGATCCTTGCCGAGCTCAGCCTGAAGGACAAGATCCGCCAGGACGTCCGAGAGGGCATGGAGAAGACCCAGCGGGATTACCTGCTCCGGCAGCAGCTCGAGGCCATCAAGAAGGAGCTCGGGGAGGAAGGCGAGGAGGACATCGTCGCCGAGTATCGGAAGAAGATCGAGGAGTCCGGCATGCCCGAGGGCGCCCGGCAGGAGGCCCAGCGCGAGCTGGGACGCCTGGAGCGGACCTCAGAGCAGTCGCCCGAGTACGGATGGATCCGCACCTACCTCGACTGGATCACCGAGATCCCGTGGGACGTCCGGACCGATGACAACCTCGACATCACGGAGGCCCGGCGGATCCTCGACCAGGACCACACCGGGCTCGACGACGTGAAGGACCGGATCATCGAGTACCTCGCCGTGCGCAAGCTCCGGCAGGAACGCGGCCTGGGCGAGGTGGTGGGGCGCGGCTCCGGCGCGATCCTCACGCTGGTCGGCCCCCCGGGCGTGGGCAAGACCTCGCTCGGCGAGTCCGTAGCCAGGGCCCTGGGCCGGAAGTTCGTCCGGGTGTCGCTGGGCGGGATCCACGACGAGGCCGAGATCCGCGGGCACCGTCGCACCTACGTGGGCGCGCTGCCCGGCCGCATCGTGCGCGGCCTGAAGGAAGCCGGCACGAAGAACCCCGTGTTCATGCTGGACGAGATCGACAAAGTGGGCTCGGACTGGCGGGGGGACCCGTCGAGTGCGCTGCTCGAGGTCCTCGACCCCGCGCAGAACCACACCTTCCGCGACCACTACCTGGAGGTGGACCTCGACCTGTCCGAGGTGCTGTTCATCGCGACCGGCAACGTGGCGGAGACGATCCCCGGGCCGCTGCTCGACCGGATGGAGGTCATCCGGATCGACGGCTACACGGAGGACGAGAAGGTCGCCATCGCCCGCGACCACCTACTGCGCAGGCAGATCGAGCGGAACGGCCTCCAGGACGACGAGGTCGAGATCACCGACGAGGCCCTCCTCGCTGTGATCGCCGACCACACGCGGGAGGCCGGCGTCCGGAACCTCGAGCGCGAGCTGGGCAAGGTGCTGCGCAAGGTCGCCACGAGGATCGCGTCTGCACAGGCCACCGCTCCCGTGACAGTCGGCGTGACCGATATCCGCGATTACCTCGGCCGGCCGAAGTTCTTCTTCGAGGCGGGCGAGCGGACCAGCGTGCCAGGCGTTGCCACCGGCCTCGCCGTGACCGGCACCGGCGGCGACGTGCTGTTCATCGAGGCCACCCGGATGGACGGCGAGCCGGGGCTGGCGCTCACCGGCCAGCTCGGCGACGTGATGAAGGAGTCGGGCGAGATCGCGCTGTCCTACGTCCGGTCGCACGCGGCGAAGCTGGACATCGATCCCGGGCAGCTGACCGGGCGGTTCCACGTCCACGTCCCGGCCGGCGCGGTGCCGAAGGACGGCCCGTCCGCCGGCGTGACCATGGTCACCGCCCTGGCGAGCCTCCTGACCGACCGGCCGGTGAAGAGCGCGGTCGGGATGACCGGCGAGGTCACGCTCCAGGGCCGGGTGCTGCCGATCGGCGGCGTGAAGCAGAAGGTGCTCGCGGCGCACCGGGCCGGGCTCGCGGAGGTCATCCTGCCGAAGCGGAACGAGGGAGACCTCGACGATGTCCCCCAGCAGGTGCGCGAGGAGATCGCGTTCCATCCCGTCGAGACCATCGACGAGGTCCTGGCGCTCGCCCTCGAGCCGGCGGAGGAGCACGTCGCCGCCGTGGCGTAGGCTACGCGGGTGGCATTCCTGGATCCACGAAAGCGGACGCATGCGCACGCCGGCAAGCGCCTTCGCACGGAGCTGATCGGGTGGCTCACCACCGTGGCGCCCGAGGGGCGACCTCAGTCGACGCCCGTCTGGTTCCACTGGGACGGTGACGTCTTCCACGTCTTTAGCCAGCCGGACAAGCCCAAGCTGCGAAACATCCGGGCGAACCCACGCGTGTCGCTCCACCTGGAGGGAGGCGAGGAGGGAAGCGACGTGGTGACGTTCGAAGGAAGGGCCGAGATCGCCGCCAACAGGGCTCCCGCGACGTCCAGCCCCGAATACATCAAGAAGTACCGGCGGCTCATCGAGGGATCCGGGTGGACGCCGGAGAGCTTCGCCGGTGATTACTCGGTGCCGCTCCGCATCACTCCCTCCCGGGCGCGGATCTGGCGGGATTGACGTGCGAGCGCTGGTGGCCGCGCCCGGGGCGCCAGGCGGCATCGAGCTCCGCGAGGTGCCGGAGCCCCAGCCCGCGGCGAACCAGGCCGTGGTCGAGGTGCGAGCGGTCTCGCTGAACCGCGGGGAGTGCGTCACGCTGCGGCAGCAGACGGAGGACGGGTGGCGCCCCGGATGGGACCTGGCCGGGGTGGTAGTGCAGTCCGCCAGTGGGCCGAAGGCCCCGCCGGCCGACACGCGTGTCGTGGGATGGGTGAACGGCGGCTCCTGGGCGGAGCGGGCCGCCGTTCGGATCGACCACGTGGCCGAACTCCCGGCAGGGCTGGACCTCGACGTCGCCTCTACGCTGCCGGTAGCGGGCCTCACGGCCCTCGGCACGCTCGCCCGGGGAGGCTCGCTCCTCGGGAAGCGGGTGGCCATAACCGGGGCGGCGGGCGGCGTCGGACGGTTCGCCGTCCAGCTCGCCCACAGGGGCGGTGCGCACGTGACGGCGATCGTGGGACGTCCCGAGCGCGGGGGAGGGCTGGCCAAACTCGGTGCCGACGAGGTCGTCGCAGGACTTGAGCCGGATGGTGCACCGTTCGATCTGATCCTGGAGTCGGCGGGCGGGGCCTCGTTGTCGGCTGCCGTGGCCCGGCTCGCCCCGGAAGGCGTCGTGGTCTCGTTCGGGAACTCCTCGAACGAGCCGATGTCGTTGGACCCTCGCGTCTTCTACCGGAAGGGGGCGGCCCGGATCGACGGGTACTTCGTGACGTGGGAGCTGCTCCACGGGCGGATCGGCGCCAGGGAGCTCTCGTATCTGGCATCCCTTGCCGCGAACGGCGAGCTCGAGTCGAGCGTGGACCTCCGCGCGAGCTGGCGCGACGCTGCCTCCGCGATCGACGCCCTGCTCGAACGGCGCGTGGCCGGCAAGGCCGTCCTCACGATCGACTGACCGCCTGCGACAATCTGCCCGATGCTTGAGCTGATCGACCTGTCTCGCCGGTTCGGCGACGTCGTCGCGCTCGACTCGGTGTCCTTCTCCGTGGCCGAGGGCGAGATGGTCGGCTTCGTCGGACCGAACGGGGCCGGCAAGACTACCGCCATGCGCATCGCCCTCGGCGTGTTGGAGCCCGACGGTGGCGAGGTCCGATGGCGAGGCAGACCCGTGGATGCGGCCATGCGCCGGCGGTTCGGCTACATGCCGGAGGAGCGCGGCCTGTACCCGAAGATGCGGGTGCTCGACCAGCTGGTCTACCTGGCCCGGCTGCACGGCCTGTCCAAGACCGACGCGCTCACCGAGTCCCGGAGGATGATCGAGGTCCTTGGCATCGCCGGACGAGCCCGCGACCGGACGGACGCGCTGTCGCTCGGGAACCAGCAGCGGGTGCAGCTCGCGGCCGCCCTGGTCCACCGGCCGGAGGTGCTCGTGCTCGACGAGGCCTTCTCGGGCCTGGACCCGGTGGGCGTGGACGTGCTGTCAGGTGTCCTTCGCGAACAGGCCGCGGCTGGCGTGCCGGTGGTCTTCTCCAGCCACCAGCTCGACCTGGTGGAGCGGCTGTGTGAGTCCGTCGTGCTGATCGACCGGGGGCGGATCGTGGCAGCGGGGAAGATCTCGCACCTCCGTGCCGCCGACCCTCGTCGGCTGGTTCGGGTGGAGGTGGCCGGGGCCGATCCGAGCTGGTACGCGAGGCTTTCGGGCGTCCGCGTCCTCGACCCGCTGCCGGAGGGCGCGATCCTCGAGCTTTCCGACTCGATCCAGGAGCGCGACGTGCTCGACGCGGCGCGGGTCGCCGGCGACGTTCGCCACTTCAGCGT
>Ga0209853_1000010_pt1 | contig 52248 bp, 48 predicted proteins | sample GWRWS1_30_40_FD_187224 | JGI IMG/M metagenome (GOLD analysis project Ga0209853, IMG submission 187224) | Riverbed sediment microbial communities from areas with vegetation nearby in Columbia River, Washington, USA - GW-RW S1_30_40 (SPAdes)... | ecosystem: Environmental > Aquatic > Freshwater >...
CGGCACGGCCCGTGAGCTGCGTGTACTCCCCCGGCGTCAGGAGCTCGTGTCGCTCGCCCTGGAACTTCCACAGGTCCTCGATCACGACCGTCTTCGCGGGCATGTTGATCCCGAGCGAGAGGGTTTCCGTTGCGAACGCCACCTTAACGAGGCCCCCCTCGAACAGCTCCTCGACGGTCTCCTTGAACACGGGGAGCATCCCTGCGTGGTGAGCCGCGACGCCGGCCTCCATCCCGTCCAGGAAGTCCCAGAACCCCAGGGTCTCCAGGTCCTCCTCGTCCATCCACGCCACGCGCATCTCCGCGAACTCCCAGATCCGCTCGGCCTCCTCCCGGGTGGTGAGACGGACCCCGGAATCCATCAGCCACTGGACGCTTCGGTCGCAGCCCGCCCGGCTGAACACGAAGTAGATGGCCGGCAGCATCCCCTGCTCCGCCAGGACCTCCACGACCTCCTCCCGGCGGGGCACGTAGACGCGGCGGTGGCCCTCCCGAGGCCGAGGGATCCGCTCGTACTGGGCCACTCCCGACGAGCGCCGGTAGTACGTGCGGTACCGGACCTCCTCCTGGTCCAGCGACACGATGTATGGGTTGGGGACGAGGTCGCCCTCCTGCCGCACGTGCATGGGGTGCAGGTCGTGGCCGATCAGGTAGTGGTGCTCGAGCGGCACCGGGCGACGCTCCTCGATCACCACCCGGGTGGGGCCCCGAAGCGTCCCGATCCACTCGCCGAACTCCTCGGCGTTCGAGATGGTGGCGGACAGGCACACCACGGGAACCGACAGCGGAAGGTGGATCAGCACCTCCTCCCATACCGCTCCGCGGTAGGGGTCCTGGAGGTAGTGGACCTCGTCGAGCACGACCGACGCCAGGCCGTCAAGCGTTCCGCTCTTCTCGTACAGCATGTTCCGCAGAACCTCCGTGGTCATCACCACCACCGGGGCCTCGGAGTTGATCGTGTTGTCCCCAGTGAGCAGCCCCACCTTGGCCGCACCGTACCGGGCCACGAAGTCGCCGAACTTCTGGTTCGAAAGGGCCTTGAGCGGAGTGGTGTAGAAGGCCTTCCCGTCGAGCTCCATGGCCCGTTCCACGGCGAACTCGGCGACCACGGTCTTGCCCGAGCCGGTGGGGGCCGCCACCAGGACAGAGTCCCCGGCGGCGAGGGCCCGGATGGCCTCGACCTGGAAGTCATCGAGCGCGAACGGGTAGCGGGATGCGAACCGCTTGGGGTCCATCACGAGGGCAAGTGTACGGGCGGAGTCGGAGTCGGCCCCGAACGCCGGCCTATCCGAGGATGCCGCACCGCTCGAGGTGCAGCTCCAGGAGGCGGTTGAACTCATCCGGCGCCTCCAGGTTCGACAGGTGCCCCGGGCCCTCGATGATCTCGAGCCGGGCCCCGAGAATCTGCTCGGCCATGGGCGAGGACACGTCGGGGGGGATCAACGTATCGGCGGTGGACGTGATGACGAGGGCCGGGACGTCGATCCCGGCCAGGTCTGGCGTGGAGTCTTGCCGTTCGGCCATCCCCAGCGACGCGGCGGCGACGGACGCTGCCGGTTGGTCGGCGATCAGGTGACGGACCAAGGTCCGGATCTCCTCGGAGGCTCCGTCCGACAGGAGCGGCGGAGGGCTCTCCACCAGGAATCCGGTGCCCTCGTTCAGGAGCCGCTCCGCCAGGGCTCGGCGTTTCGCCGCTCCCTCTTCCGTGTCCGCGCCCGCCCGGGTGTTGGCCAGAACCATGCCGGCGAACCGCTCCGGGGCCCGCCGCCAAAGCTCGAAGGACACGTAGCCGCCCATCGACAGCCCGCACACCACCGCGCGATCGATGCCGGCCCCGTTCAGCTCGCCTAGCACCCGGTCGGCCGCCGCCGCCAGGGTCATGACCGGGCCGGCCGGCTCCGACCCCCCGAACCCCGGCAGGTGCGGGGCGACCACCGGCACGACCGTCGAGAATGCCGAGAGCTGCGGCTCCCACATCCGGGCATCGAGGGGGAAGGCGTGGAGCAGGAGCAGCCCGTCGGGCATCAGCCGGCCGGCGCCGTGCCGAACGATGGCTGGAAGATGCCGCCCTCGACCTGGATCTGGATGTACTCGTTGTACCCGCTGTTGAACAGGCTCGCCGCGACGTCCATGATCCCCCCGGCCGAATCGAGGAGGTCGGCCCGCTCCGTCCCGGTGGCCTCGGCAGCTTGCCCCACCATGATGGCCGCCCGCTGGTAGAGCTTGAGCGCCTCCACCATCTTCTCCCTGGCGTTGAAGAAGTGGTTGACCAAGAACCGGTCGAACCCTTTGTCCGCGAGCATCTCCGCGAGGTCGATCTCGTCCAGGGCCTGCCACGCGTCCTTTGCCGTCACCTGGAAGCCCCTTGCGTCCTCCGCCGCCTCGCCGGGCCTCACATCGCCGGTGGCCAGCCCCTCCACGTCGGCCGTGAGGGCCGGGAACGCCGTGAACCCGCTGGGGGGCGCGGGCTGCCCCACGCCCACGATGGCGGCCTCCACCCTCCCCTGGAAGGTCACGGCCGTCGTGCGCTTTCGCTGCTGGAGCTGGCGGGCCCGGTCCTCGGTCCGCTCCTTCGCGATGCCGTACCAGATGCCGGCCGCCGCGCCGACCGCGACCACCGCCAGGATGGCGATCTGAACTCCCCGTCGGGCCAGCAGGGGCTTCTTCACCGAGACGTAGGCGGGGCGGGGACCGGGGGTCACGACCTTCCGGCTCCGCGGCTTGCTCCTTCCCTTGATGGCCATGCGGTCTCCCCTATCGCTTCAGCAGGCGGGCCACGATGATAGCGGCCTCGTAGAACAGCACCATGGGGATCATCAGCGCCAGCATCGTGTACGGGTCCGCGCTGGGGGTTATGACGGCCGCGAAGACCGCGATGAACAGGATGGCCCTCCGCCGCCACTGCCGCATCATTTGGCTGGAAACGACCCCTGCGATCGATAGGAAGATGAGGGCGATCGGGAACTCGAAGGACAGCCCGAACGCCAGTGTCAGCAGCATGACGAACCCCAAGAACTTGTCTCCCGTGAGCTGCGGAACGAACGCGGGGCCGGCGAAGCCCAGGAGGAAGCCGAGGCCACGGGGAAGGGTGAGGTACGCGAGCACCGCGCCCAGGGCGAAAAGGAGCACCGACGACAGTACGAACGGCACCGCCATACGCCGCTCGCGCTTCGTCAGTCCTGGCACGATGAAGGCCCAGAGCTGATACAGCACGATGGGCAGGGCGATGAGCAGCCCCATGAACACGATGACCTTGAGCTTGATGACCACCGCGTCGATCGCCCCCAGGAAGATGAAGCGGCACCCCGACGCGGGGCGATTCGCCGGGGGCAGGCTCTGGATCGTCTTACAGAACGGCTCTTGAAGCAGATCCAGCACCGGCTCGTACAGGAACCAGCCGCCGATCGCCGCCACGCCGATGGCCCCGAGCGAGATGAACAGCCGATTGCGCAACTCCTCGAGGTGCTCCACCAGGGTCATGGTCGAATCCGGGTCGCGGTCCCGCGCGCGACGGCGGCGGAATCGCTCGGGGATCAGCGTCATCGCCGCGGCCGTTTCGAGATCGGCCTACTCCGCCCCAGACTCGGGAGGTCCCGTCGGGCGCGTCCCATCCTGGGGGGCAGGCGGCTCGCTCGGAGGGGCGGTATCGCTCGCCTCCTTGCCTCCTTCGGCCGGTGCGGCCACGCCCTTCATCGGTACCGAGGGCGGCTCCTCGTCGAGGCTCAGCCGGATGGATCGCTGCACCTCGTCCTGGGCCTTGCGGAACTCCCGCAGGCCCCGGCCGATCGACCGCCCCACCTCGGGGAGCCGCTTGGGACCCACGACGAGGAGCGCGATGACCAGGATGACCATGAGCTCGAGCGGACCGATGTTGAACATGTCGTCACATGGGCAGTCGCCCGGGGCGATTCTACTGCGAGGGGTTCAGGAGCGGCCGACGGGGCCGGACGGGCGGCGAGAGGCCCGCGAGGAGGCCCGCTCCCCCTCCGCCGCGATCTCGTCGGCGATGGGCTGGACCTCCTCCTGGAACCGCCTGAGGGTTCGCCCCAGGAGCAGCGCGTGGCGGACCAGCGCGATCAGCACGGCGATGATGGCCACGGTCGTGGTCAGGCCGATGGCGATCCAGACGGCGGCGGGTGCGGTCACGCGGGCGATGGTACCGGAGCCCGCGGCTCAGCGCTGGCCGGCCAGGAACTCCTCGATGTATCGGTCGTCCAGCAGCCTGAAGTGGAAGTCGATCAGGTCGTCGATGTTGAAGGGAGGACCTTCGGGCAGCCGGTCCCTGGGATCGACCGTCTCCATCGGCTCCTCGTCGAACATGGTCGCCGTCCGCTCCTCGCCTCGGCCGGCCACGTCCACGCCGGCCGACACCAGGAGGGCCACGATCTTGCGGTCGGCCCGCTTCTCCACCGCGTCGAAGCAGGTGGGGCAGGTGAAGCGGTAGGTGCCCTCGCGCCCGCCCTGCGTCACCGACAGGAGGATGGCCTGGGGTCCCATGTCCACTTCCCCGCAGCGGGGACAGGTGGTTCGGATCGTGGTCATGACACGACCTGTATCGGCCCGACAGCGGGAGCGGTTTAGCGTCCGGGGAGCGGTGAGGACTACCCTATTCGTACAGTCCGAGGGTCCGGTGCGCGAGGTCCCCGACCCGGGCCTTCAGCTCGGGAGGTTCTAGGACTTCCGCCTCGCCGCCCAGGCGAAGGACCAGCCTGGCCACCCATTCCAGCCGGCTCGCCGGGAGCACGACCTCCAGGGCGCCGCCCTCCCGCTCGGTCTCCTCGCCGACCTCGTAGTACTCGGCCACCCACCGCGCGCCGGGATGGAGCAGCAGACGGACCGGCACATCCTGCTCGGTCGGGGTGTATAGGGGGCGGCCGGCGCCGGCCAGGCCTCGAGGCTCGAAGCGGACGCCGGTGGGCTCGGCCTTTCGGATGCGGTCGGCCCGGAACAGCCGTTCCTCGCCGGAGCGATGGTCCCACGCCGCCGCGTACCAGTTCCCGATGGCCGAGAACACCTCCTCGGGCTCGATCTCCCTGGTCGTGATCTCGGCCGAGGAGGCCGCGTAGTACTCGATCCGGAGGCGCTCGTGCTCCTCCACCGCATTGCGGATGACATCCAAGGTCTCCGCGGGGCGGCCCGCCTCGGCCGACTCCACTCGCTGGGCCAGCTCGCCCAGGGTCTCCGGCCCCAGCTTCTCCTCCAGCTTTCGAAGGGCCGAGGCAAGCGCCGGAGCCTCGCGGACGCCGGGCGTGCCGGCCAGGGCCGTCCCCCGAAGGTACAGCGCCAGGGCCTCCGCCCGGGTCAGTCGAAGGGGCCGGGCGAAGTAGTCGGCCATGTCGATCCACACCCGGCCGTCCTCGATGTCCACACCGATCAGGTCGCCGGGGCCGTACGGCGGCAGGCCCGCCACGAAGAGCAGGTTCAGGTCCTCGACAAGGTCGTCCTGGCCCACCCCGAACAGCCCGCCGATCTCCGTCAGCTCGGTTCCGGGGTGCCGGACCAGGTAGGGCACGATCACCAGGAGTCGCTCGAGGCGGTGGGAGGCGCGCGTCGTCCCGGACTGCCGGCCTCCGGTCCTCGGAGTCACCGGACCGCCTCCAGACGCCGCACGATGTCCTTCCGGAGCGACTCCGGCTCGACGGCCTCGGCGTCCGGACCGAATGAAAGGATCCACGACGCCAGCGCGTCGCCGCGAGCGGCCGGGAGGCTCACCTGGACCCACCCGTCGGGACGGAACCGTTCGACCACCGCGCCCTGGATCCCCCTGGTGGCCCACCACGCGACGTCGGGCGAGAAGGCCACCGTTGCCCGTTCCTCCGGCTCTCCGGGGCCCCACGGGCCGGCCTGGACGTGCTCCGCGGCCCGGAATCCCTCGGGCGCCGGGCCGGCCTCGTCCCCCTCGCGGAGCGCGCTCGAGACGCGCGACAGGCGGAACGCGCGGATCTCGCCGCGTTCGCGGTCCATGCCCACCAGATACCAGTGGCCGGCTCGGAACACCAGCCCCCACGGGTCCACGTGGCGTTCGGACCCGGCGCCCCGGGCCGTCCGATAGGTGAACCGCACGCTCCGCCGGGTCGCGATGGCCTCTGCGGCCGCGGTGAGGCGCGCGTCGGTCGTGCCCGCCTCGGTCGCGAACGGGGCGGACGACGCTCCGGCCAAGAGGCCGCCGTCCGCGCCGTACAGCAGCTTCCGGACGGCTTGCTCCGCCGGGGCGTCCTCCCCGCCGGTGCGAGCCGCAACGAACAGCGCCGAGATCTCCTCGGGCTCGAATTCGATCTCCGGCAGGTAGTACTTGTCCTTGGGGATGACGTACGCCTGCTCGACCTCCCACACGTCCGTGGGGACGACATCGATCGGAACGCCGACGTCGCGGAGGATGTCCTTGTCCCGTTCGAACATCCGCTTCGCGGAGTGGAGATCCTCCTGACCGTAGGCGTCGGACATCTTGTCTCGGATCTGCTCGAAAGTCAGGGGCCGCCGGGAATCGAGGAGCAGCGCGACGAGATCTACCAGGCGCTCCAGCGGGTGCATGCGTGCGGCATCATACTCGGGCCATGGATCCGTCCGAACCGACCGGCCTGGTCCGTCTGCGTCGCGGGAACGTAGTCGAGGTGCGCGCCGAACGGCGGGGTTTCGTCGAGCTCACGGTGCTGGTGGAACCGGAGGGTACGCTGACCGAGGCGCTGGCCTATCCGGACCTCACGGGCCCGGTCGCGCCGGGGGACGGTGTGACGCTGAACACCACAGCCGCCCACCTCGGCTTGGGGACGGGCGGGTTCCAGCTCGTCGTGGCGGTCGAAGGCGGCGCGGCCGTCGACCTCGCGCACGAGGGCCGAGTGATGAAGGTGCGGTACACGCCGGTGCAAGCGGCCGTGCTCGCGGTCGAGGAGACCCACCGGGACGCCCTGGAGGCGTCGGATGGTCTGGCGGGCAAGCCGGTCGTCGCCGCGCCCCTGCACTCGATGATCGCTCCCATCGCGGCCGGGGCGAAGGCATCGGGAAACGTCCGGGTGGTCTACGTGATGACCGACGGAGCCGCGCTCCCCGGCGCGTTGTCGCGACTGGTTCCGGGCCTGCGCGACGCGGGGCTCCTCGACGGGTTCGTCACGTGCGGGCAGGCGTTCGGAGGCGAACTCGAGGCGGTCACGCTGTGGACGGGGTTGCTCGCCGCGAAGGTGGTGTTGGAGGCCGACGTGATCGTGGTGGCCGACGGGCCCGGGAACCTCGGCACCGACACGACGTGGGGCGTGAGCGCCCTGGCGAACGCCCACGCCCTGAACGCGGCGGAGGCCCTGGGGGGGTCGCCGGTGGCGGCCCTGCGGGTGTCCTTCGCCGACCTCCGCGAGCGCCACCGGGTGGTGTCCCACCACTCGCTGACGATCCTGGAACACGTCTGTACGGCAAAGGCGAACGTCGCCGTCCCGGTGCTCGAGGACGACGGGCAGCGGGACGCGGTGTGGGTGGCGCTCCGGGGCCGGAAGCTCGAGGACAAGCACCAGCTCGTGGAGGTGGACGGGCATCCCGCGCTCTCCAAGCTGGAGGAGCTGCGTTTCGAGGTCGAGTCCATGGGCCGGACCCCCAAGGACGACCCGGCCTTCTTCCTGGCCGCCGGCGCCGCCGGGGTGCTGGCGGCCCGCATGGCTGCCGAGTCCCGCGCATACCGACGCGGATCGGGCTAGGACTCCGAACGTCCTTGGGACAACCGTGCGATGACTTCCTGGGCCACCCGCTCTCGCAGCCCCGGAACCGCGACCGTTGCCGAGCCGCCCTCCACGAGGTGGAGAGCGGCGGATATCTTCGCACTCTCGAGGGCCGCCTCAAGCGATCGTGCCGGTGCATAGGTTCTCTCGAAGACAACGGTGTCGGGTCTCCCCTGACGCCAGACATTGCGAAGAGCGAAGAAGGCTGGGAAGCCACGGACTGCAACCGCCATGATCGCAAGGAGGATGAGCCCTAGGGCAAGACCCAGCCACTCCATCACATGTGGGCGATGAGCTGCTCCACGCGATCGTCTACGGCGCGGAAGGGGTCCTTGCACAGCACGGTGCGCTGGGCCTGGTCGTTCAGCTTCAGGTGGACCCAATCGACCGTGTAGTCCCGCCGCTTCTGCTTCGCGTGCTTGATGAAGTCGCCGCGGAGCTTGGCCCGGGTGGTCTGGGGAGGCTCGCGCATGGCCCTGGAGATCTCCTTCTCGCTCGCTATCCGGTCGGCCTTGCCCGCCCGCTCGATGAGGTAATAGAGCCCGCGGCCCCGGTTGACGTCGTGGTAGGCCAGGTCGAGCAGCGCGACCCTCGGCGACGACAGCGGCAGCTGGTGCTTCGAGCGGTACCGCTCGATCATCATCATCTTGGCCACCCAGTCCACCTTGTGGACCAGCCGCTCCGGTTCCCCGGCGGCCAGAGCGTCCAAGGCCTCCCGCCATTCCAGCAGGAGCTGCTTGGACTGGGGGTCGCCGCCTCGCCGGTCCACGAACTTCGTGGTCCGTTCGAAGTACTCCTCCTGCATCTCGATGGCCGTGAGCTCGCGCCCGTTGGCCAGGCGCACGCGCTTGCGGGACGCGATGTCGTGGGAGATCTCGCGGATGGCCCGGATGGGGTTCTCCAGCGAGAGGTCGCGCATGACCGTGTTGGCCTCGACCATCCGAAGGACCAGGTCGGTGATGCCCACCTTCAGGAAGGTGGTCCACTCGTTCATGTTCGAGTCGCCCACGATCACGTGGAGCCGGCGGAATCGTTCGGCGTCGGCGTGGGGCTCGTCCCGGGTGTTGATGATGGGGCGCGATCGGGTGGTGGCCGACGAGACGCCCTCCCAGATGTGCTCGGCACGCTGCGCGATGCAGAACTGCGCCCCCCGCGGCCCGTGGAGCACCTTCCCGGCCCCTGAATAGATCTGCCGGGTCACGAAGAACGGAATCAGGATGTCGGCCATCCGGGCGAACTCGCCCTGCCGGGCCACCAGGTAGTTCTCGTGGCACCCGTAGGAGTTTCCCGCCGAGTCCGTGTTGTTCTTGAACAGGTAGACCTGGCCGGAGATGCCCTCCTCGTGCAGGCGGACCTCGGCCGCCGCCAGGAGGGCCTCCAGGATCCGCTCCCCCGCCTTGTCGTGGGCCACCAAGTCGGGGATGGAATCGCACTCGGGGGTGGCGTACTCGGGGTGCGAGCCGACATCCAGGTATAGCCGGGCCCCGTTCTCCAAGAACACGTTGGAGGACCGGCCCCAGTGCACCACCCGGCGGAACAGGTACCTGGCCACCTCGTCCGGGGACAGCCGGCGCTGGCCCCGGAACGTGCAGGTCACGCCGTACTCGTTCTCCAGGCCGAAGATGCGCCGGTCCACGGGATGAGTGTAGGTCCGGACGGGGCGAACGGGCGGAGCTACCCGGCCAGGATCCGCTCGACCTCGTCGTCCGAGAGGCGCCGGAACTTCCTCCGCTGGGGCCTGGTCCGGTCCAGCACGCCCGCTTCGATCGACGCGGGCTCGATCTGACGACCCTCGGCGCTCGACAGCGCGCTCGCGGCCTCCCGGATCGCCGCCGGTAGGTCCCACCCCTCCTGGTAGGTACCTTTGAGAGCCTCCGTGAGGGTGTCCGCGTGTCCGCCGATCCCCACGAACCCGTGCTCGTCGGTCACGGTGCCGTCGAACAGGATGTGGTACAGCTCGTTTCGGCCGTGGTCGTCGGCCACCTCGGCCACCAGGATCTCCACCTCGTACGGCTTCATCTGCTGGGTGAAGATGGTCGACAGGGCCTGCGAGTACCCGTTCGCGATGTCTCGTGCCCGGACGTCCTCCCGGTCGTACGAGTACCCGCGGACGTCGGCCAGGCGGACCCCGGCGATGCGGAGATCCTCGAACTCGCTGTACTTCCCCACGCCGGCGAACGCGATGCGGTCGTAGATCTCGGAGATCTTGTGCAACGTCGCGCTGGGATTCTCCGCGACGAACAGGAGCCCGTCCGCGTATTCCAGTCCGACCACCGACTTGCCCCGGCCGATGCCCTTGTGGGCGAAGTCCGAGCGGTCCTTCATGAGCTGCTCGGGCGGGACGTAGGGCATCCAGGACATCAGGACCGGCCCCCTCCTGAGCGGCCGGCCCGGCCCGCCGCCCGCTCCCCCACCACCGCCTCGTACGCCGACCGCACCCGTTCGTCCGGGACCTCGGACACGCCCTGCGACGTCACGAGAAGGACCGTGGGGAAGATGCCGCGGGCCGGGTCGGGCCCGCCGGTGGCCACGTCCTCCTCGGCGGCGTCCAGGAGCCCCTCCACGGCCACCCGGATTGCATCGTCCTCCGAAAGGTCCGGGCGCCACCGCTTCTTGAGCGAGCTCTTGGCGGGCCGGCCGCCCGAGCCGGTGGCCTGGTAGTCGTCCTCCTCCCACCGTCCGCCGGTGGCGTCGTAGTAGAAGATCCGCCCCTCGCTCCTGCGCTCGTCGTACCCGCCGAACAGCGGCACCACGACCAGGCCCTGAAGGGCGAGCGGGAAGTTCCCCCGGATCATCTGGGCCAGGCGGTTGGCCTTCCCCTCGAGCGACAGCCGATCGCCCGTGATCTTCTCGTAGTGCTCCAACTCGAGCTGGAACAGCTTGACGATCTCCGCGGCCTGCCCGGCCACGCCGGCGATGGCGATGGCCGAGTAGTCGTCGGCCGGGAAGACCTTCTCGATGCGGTCGTCGGCGACGGCGAAGCCCTCGGTGGCCCGGCGGTCGCCCGCGAACACGACCCCGCCGGCGAACTTCAGGCCGAGAACGGTGGTCCCGTGGGGAGCCGGCACGTCGCCACGGGATGAGGCCTCCGCGGCCCGCTGCACGAGCTCGGGGCGGGTCCGGGTTACGAGGTCGAAGAAGCTGGGGTTGGCACCGATGGGGGCTCCCCCGCCGAGCGGGAGGCCGGGCGGGTCCTCCCTCATTCCCCGCCCTTCTGGACGTAGCTCTTGATGAACTCCTCGGCGTTCTCCTCGAGGACCGAATCGATCTCGTCGAGGATCTCGTCCATCTCCTCCTTGAGCTTCTCGCCCTTGGAGGCAGACTGGACCTGGCCCGCGTCTCCCTCGGCCCCGCCGTCCCCGCCGGTCTTGCGCTGGGTCTTCTTCTGTTCCTGCTCCTGCGGCACGACTCGCACTCCTTTTCAGGCTTTGGCCCGTGAGGACATTCTAATGGGGGGCCCGACAGGGCTCGGGGAGGCCGCGTCAGGAGGGCCGCGTCAGGACTGGAGCAGGTCGACCAGCGTCGCCGCGTCAGGCGCGCGCTGGAAGAGGTCCTCCACGTGCTCGCGGGTCCCCCGAAGGGGCTCCCGCATGGGGATCCGCTGGAGGGCCTCCCGGCCGACGTCGAAGATCATCGAGTCCCAGGAGGCGGCCGCGACGGCGTCGGGGTACCTCGCGATGCACCGGCCCCGGAAATACGCCCGGGTGTCCCCGGGCGGCTCCATCACGGCCCGCTCGATCTCGTCGTCGGCAACCAGCCGCTCCATCTTGTCCGTGGCCACCAGTCGGTGGTACAGGCCCTTGTCCCTCCGGACGTCGTGGTACTGGAGGTCCACCAGCCGGAGCTTCGGGTCCGACCAGGCCAGGTTGTCCCGCTCCCGATACGCCTGGAGGACCCGGTACTTGGCCGGCCAGTCCAGCACCCGGTGCAGCGAGAGCGGTTCCACCTCGAGGGCCGAGAGCGTGGCCTCCCACCGCTCGAGGAGGTCCCGGTTGCCCGGCGTGTCGTCCTCCTGTTCCACGTACTTCTTGGCCCGCTCCAGGTACTCCCACTGGATCTCCACCGCCGTGAGGCGCCGCCCGTCGGCCAGCCGGACCGTGGCGGTACACGTGATGTCGCGGGACACCTCGTGAAGGGCCGCCACCGGGTTCCCCATGGTCAGGTCGGGGAGGTAGTCGTCCTCGATCATCTTCAGCACGATGGCGGTGGTTCCCACCTTCAGGTACGTGGCCACCTCGCTCATGTTCGCGTCGCCGATGATGACGTGGAGCCTCCGGTACTTGTCGGGGTCGGCGTGAGGCTCGTCGCGCGTGTTGATGATGGGGCGCTTCAGCGTGGTCTCCAGCCCAACCTCGGCCTCGAAGAAGTCGGCCCGCTGGGTGAGCTGGAACCGGTGGCGGTCGCGTTCGTCCCACGGCGCCTCGGCCCCCAGCTTCCCGGCACCCGTGAACACCTGCCGCGAGACCAGGAACGGCGTGAGGTCGCGAACGATGGTGGCGAACGCCGTTCGCCGGTCCACCAGGTAGTTCTCGTGGGTCCCGTAGGAGTTCCCCTTGCCGTCGCTGTTGTTCTTGTAGATGGCGATGCGCTGGCCGGGCGGGAGGATGTGATGCAGCTCCTCCAGCGAGCGCTCCAGCACCCGCTCGCCCGCCTTGTCGTGGACCACCAGCTCACGCGGGCCCGAGCACTCGGGTGTGGAGTACTCGGGGTGCGCGTGGTCCACGTAGTACCGTGCACCGTTCGACAGGATCACGTTGGCCAGGCCGAGGTCCTCCTCGGCCGGCTCGCGGACCTGGACCGGCTCGAACCCCCGCGCATCGCGGAGCGGCGACTCCTGCTCGTAGTCCCACCGGATCCGCCGAAGCGCGCCGGCGTACGTGCTGATCAGCAGTGAAGACGACAGCACCGGATTGAACTCGGGGAAGCCGACCGCCGAGATGCCGTACTCGGTCTCGGTCCCGATGACCTTGGGGATGGCCATCCCGTGAGCTTACAGGTATTGCCCCGCGGCCACGCGCTCGACCTGCCGGCCCTCGGCGCCGCCGTCGCCGAGCAGGGTGCGGACGTAGACGATCCGCTCGCCCTTCTTCCCCGAGATCCGGGCCCAGTCGTCGGGGTTCGTCGTGTTCGGGAGGTCCTCGTTCTCCTTGAACTCGTCCCGGATGGCGAGCAGGAGGTCCTCGCCCTTGATCCCCTTCTCGCCGGTGGACAGGAAACGCTTGATGGCCTCCTTCTTGGCCCGCCGGACGATGTTCTCGATCATCGCCCCCGAGTTGAAGTCTTGGAAGTACAGGACCTCCTTGTCACCGGAGGCGTACGTGACCTCCAGGAACCGGTTCTCGTCCGACGAGGCGTACATCCGGTCCACCGTGACCTGGACCATCCGGCGTACTGCCGGAGCCACGTCGCCACCCGCCCGCCCGATCTCCTCAGGGTGGATCGGTACGCTCGCGGTCAGGTACTTCGACATGATGTCGGCCGCCTGGTCGGCGTTGGGCCGCTCAATCTTGATCTTCACGTCGAGGCGCCCGGGCCGCAGGATGGCCGGGTCGATCAGGTCCTCCCGGTTCGAGGCGCCGATCACGATGACGTTCTTCAGGGTCTCCACGCCGTCGAGCTCCGACAGCAGCTGCGGCACGATGGTGTTCTCCACGTCGGACGAGATGCCGGAGCCGCGCGTGCGGAAGATGGAGTCCATCTCGTCGAAGAACACGATGACCGGCAGACCCTCTTCCGAACGCTCCTTGGCCCGCTGGAAGATCTGGCGGATCTGCCGTTCGGTCTCGCCCACGTACTTGTTCAGCAGCTCCGGCCCCTTGATGTTCAGGAAGTACGAGTGGGCGTCGGGCCGGCCGGTGCGCTCCCGGACCTTGTCGGCCAGGGACTTGGCCACCGCCTTGGCGATGAGGGTCTTGCCGCAGCCCGGCGGGCCGTACAGCAGCACGCCCTTGGGCGCCTCGAGCTCGTGCTCCTGGAACAGCTCCGAGTACAGGAACGGCAGCTCCACGGCATCCCGGATGGCCTCGATCTGGTTCTCCAGGCCCCCGATGTCCTCGTAGGAGACGTCGGGGATCTCCTCCAGGACGAGCTCCTCGACCTCCTCCTTGGGCAGGCGCTCCAGGGCCACGTTGGACCGCCGGTCGATCAGCAGCGGGTCGCCGGCCCGGATCGGCTCGTCCCGCAGCGCCTGCGCGAAGGTCGCCACCAGCTCCTCGTCGCCATGGCCGATCACGATCACCCGGTCGCCATCGAGACGCTCCTTGACCTTCATGACCTCGCCGGCCACGTCGGGCTCCAGGATCTCCACCACGTTCAGGGCCTCGTTCAGGATGACCTCGACTCCCCGGCGGAACTTCGCGGCCTCCAGCTCCGGCGCCACGTTCACACGCATCTTGCGTCCGGCGGTGAACACGTCCACGGAGCCGTCCTCGTTCGTCCCGAGGTACACGCCGAACGTCGCCGGGGGCTGGCTGAGCTTCTCGACCTCCTCGCGGAGCGCCTCGATCTTGTCGCGTTCGGACTTCAGCGCGGAGGTGAGCTTCTCGTTCTGGGCCGCCGCGCGCGAGAGATCGCTCTTCGTCTCGAGCAGCTTCTCCTCGAGGATCTTGACCTGGCGGGGGGCGTTCGTGAGCCGGCGACGGAGCAGCGCGACCTCGTCCTCGAGGAACTTGACCTGGGTCTGGAGCTCGTGGAGCTGCTTCTCGTAGAGCTCCTGCTCTTCGCGCGGATCCGGCCCGGGCATTCCTTCACCTCCCGCGTAGGGGCAGAGTATACGTCCCGTCCCCTCGTCAACCGAGGAGCCTCGGGGGGCGCCCTACGCCCACTGATACGTTGTCGTCCCGGAAGGGGGTTGGCCTTAGTCCCCTCGCCCGATCAGTCGGAGACGGCGACCCGGCGGGCCACCGTGATGAACCCCGTATGACCCACCATGCGGTGATCGGGCCGCACGCTCCGCTCGGTGACGTGCCACGGCCGCTGGAGGATCTCGAACGTGCCGACGTGCTCGAACCCGTGCGCCTGGAGGGCCAGGACGGTCGTCTGGACCTGGACCACGGTGGGGAGGTACGTGCAGACGATGCCGCCCGGCTCGAGGGCTCGGACCACCCGGTCGAGCAGGGCCCATGGCTCCGGCAGGTCCAGCACGACCCGGTGGAAGGTCTCCCCGGCTTCCGGTGCATCGCCCACGTCGCCCTCGCGCAGCTTCAGCCACTCCGGGACCTTCCCGAAGAAGGCCTCGACGTTTCGGACGGCCTTGGCGTGGAACTCCGGCCGGATCTCGTAGGAGACCACGCGGCCCTCGGGCCCGACGGCCCGGCACAGGGCGATGGTCAGCGCCCCGGAGCCGGTGCCGGCCTCGAGCACCCGCGCCCCGGGGAACACGTCGGCCTCCATCATGATTGCCCCGAGGTCCTTCGGGTAGACGACCTGGGCGCCCCGGGGCATCTTCAGGACGAAGTCGGCCAGGCGCGGCCGGAAGCACGTGAAGGCCATCCCGCCCGTCGAGTGCACGCGGGTGCCCTCCTCGGAGCCCACGATGAGGTCGTGGGGCACGGCGCCCCCGTGGGAATGCCAGGTCTCCCCGGGGCGCAGCCGGAGCAGGTACCGGCGGCCGCGTGCGTCGATCAAGAGCACCCGCTCGCCGGGCTCGAACGGAGCGCTCAGGACCCGCCCCTCCGAGGGCCCGCGGCCTCGAGGTCACGTGTACGCAGCCCGACCTTCATCGGCCCAAGGCTAGCGCACGCCAAGGACACGAATGTCGCTCAGGTCTGCGGAACGGGGTTCACGCCGAGCGTAACGGTTACCGTGCGGCGATCCCCGTCCGGACCCACCAGCTCGACCCGCACGTCGTCGCCGGGTTCGCGGCCTCGGATCAGCTCGCCCAGCTGCTCCGAGCCTCCGACCGCTTCGCCGCCGAAGGCCACGACCACGTCGCCCACCCCGACCCCTGCCTGATCGGCCGGGCCGTCCGGGACCACGTACACGATGGCGGCGCCCTCGTCCACCGGCGGCGAGAACTCGAACTGGACCTGTGGGTCCGAGGCGTCCGCCGAGTTGACGCCGAGGAAGGCAACCGGGGCGGAGGGGTTGTCCGCGGCCTGGAAGATCGTGGGCTTCACCGGGTTGATCTGGATGGCGAACCCGACGTTCTCCGCCGTGCCGGCACCCGCCGTGTTGATCCCGACCACCCGCCCCGCCAGGTCGACGAGAGGGCCGCCGGAGTTGCCCGGGTTGATGGCGGCGTCGGTCTGGATGACGTCCGTGTACGTGCGCTGCCGGTTCTCGCAGGCGTCGCACCTCTCGTCCTGCACGGTGATCTGCCGCGTCAGGGAGGACACGATGCCGGCGGTGACCGAGGGGCCTCCCTCCAGGCCGAGGGCGTAGCCGATGGCCACCACCTCCTGCCCGAGCTCGAGGGCGTCGGAATCGCCGAGCGGCACCGTGCGGAGCCCCTCGGCGTCAACGTCCAGCACCGCGAGGTCGGCCTGGATGTCCCCGCCGATCACCCGGGCCGTGTAGCGCTCGGGCTCCTTCTCGGACGTGAGGACGGAGATCGTCGAGGCGCCCTCGACCACGTGGTAGTTCGTCACGACGATCCCGTCCGAACGGACCACGAACCCCGTCCCCTCGCCCCGGCTCTCCCCCGACTCGTTCACCACGTTCACCACGGCCGGCAGGACCTGCTCAACCACGCGAACCACGGCGTTCCGACCGCCGGAGCGCGCCGGCGGCGGGGTGGGGAACCCGGCCCTGGGCTCGGCCCGGTCGCCCGAACCTGTCGCCGTGCAGGCCGCGACAACGATGGTGAGCGCCGCGAGGGGCGCGAGCAGTTGACGTCGCACGGTTGAGCCTCCGATCCTGACGTATCCAGACTACGGCCCCGGCCGGTATTCGACGCGGCCGAGGATCGCGTTCGAATCCGCAGATCGCTCGAGGACCTGCTACCCGGCGGGGGCCGGTTCGACGGCGGCCGGACGGGGCAGCAGCCCGGATTCCTCGACAAGGCGGACGATGGCCTCATCGCCCTTGATCGAGATGAGGTGGACGCCTGCCACCCCGGGCATCCCCCGGAGCTCCTGGACGATCTCCGCCGCGATCCGGATCCCCTCCTCGGCCTGGCGCTCCGGGGGCGCGCCCTCGAGTCGGGCCACGACGTCGGCCGGAACGTCGATACCGGGGACCGTATCCCGGAGGTACCGGGCGGCCTTGGCCGAGCGGCAGACGTACACCGACGGAAGGATGAACACCCGGTCCAGCAGCCCGAGCTCCCCGGCCCGGGCCATGAACAGGCGCATGGTTGGCAGGTTGAAGACGATCTGCGTCTGAACGAACTCTGCCCCCGCCTCGATCTTCACCCCCAGGCGCATGGGCCGGAAGTCGCGGGGCGGCGCGAACGGGTTCTCGACCGCGCCGATGAACAGCGGGAGGGGCCGGTCGAGCGTTCGGCCGCTCACGTAGGTCCCTCGGTCCGCCATGATCCGCGCGATGCGGATGGCGTGGACGGAGTCCAGATCGTAGATCGGCTTGGTTTCTGGGTGGTCGCCCACCGTCACGTCGTCGCCGGTCATCAGACAGACGTTTCGGATGCCGAGCGCGGCGGCACCGACCAGATCGGCTTGCAGCGCAAGGCGATTGCGGTCCCGGCACACGAACTGCACGATGGGCTCGACCCCACGGTCGAGCAGCAGGTGGCCGGCGGCAACCGGGGAGATGTGGGGGTGGGCGGCGCTGTTGTCGGTGCAGTTCACCGCGTCCACGTGTCCTCGCAGGAGGTCCGCGAGGGCGTACACGGACCCGGGATCCGGGTCGTCGGTCGCCTGGAGCTCCGCCGTGACCACGAACTCGCCGGACAGCAGGAGCCGGTGGAGGTGGCTGCGGGGCTCGGTGGCGTTCACCGGCCGAGCTCCCCGGCCCGGTAGGCGCGCCACCCCTCGGGCACGGCGCGGTCCCGGCCGGTCAGCAGGTTCTCCCATGAGGAGGTGTCCTGGAGCCGCCAGTCCACGGGCCGTTGGACGTGCCGCATGTGGTCCCGCCACAGCGGGAGCCGGCGGGATCCCTCCCAAGCTTGGACCCACACGCAGGGCCGGTCCGGCAGGACCTCGCAGTTCCCGTTCTGGAGCACGCCGCCGCAGGGACCGTTGCGGAGGTTCTTGGGACAGCGCATGGGGCACGAGAGGCCGGTGGAGTGGAGGATGCACTGGCCGCACATCCGGCAGTCCCAGATGGCCTCCTTCGTGCCCTTTTCCACCAGGAGGATGGCCTTCCGGAGCCCCCGCACGGGCGGCGCGGTCCGCGGCGGCCGGCGATCCACGTCCGTCTCCATGGCGCCCTCGGAGCCGCTACACGAGCGGCGCGGCGGGGACCTCCTTCCTGGCATCGACGAAGGGGATGGCCGCCGTCCGTCCAACCAGGTGGCCGTTCTCCGACTCCACGTCGAGGACGGTTCCCGGCTCCGAGAGCTCGACGGGGACCCACACGTACCCGAGGTTTCGCTCCAGGCGGGGTGACCAGACGGCGTCGGTGACCTCGCCCACCACCCGGCCGTCCTTGGAGACCGGCCAGAACCACGAGAGCTCGGCCCGGAGCTCCTCCCCCTCCAGCTCGATGCCGACCAGCTTGCGCCGCACCCCTTCCCGGCGGATCCGCTCCAGGGCGTCCTTGCCGATGTAGTTCTGGGGCTGCTCCTCCACAAGGTGCTCGAGGCCCATGACCTCGAACGGGTTGTTCTGGAGGGTCATGTCCGAGTTGTAGTTCATGATCCCCGCCTCGATCCGGCGGGCCTCGATAGGCGCGGCGGGCCGGATGCCGAACTCCTCCCCCGCCTCCATCACCCGGTTCCACAGGTCGTCGCCACGCGCCGGGTCGAGCAGGTTGATCTCGAACCCCTGTACCGCCGTCCAGCCCGTCCGGCTGATCAGCACCGGGATGTCTCCGATGTCGAACCAGTCGCACCAGTAGTACTTGAGGTCGTAGATCCCCGGGCCGGCCAGCTTCTCCACGACCTTCGCAGCCTTCGCCCCTTGCACTTGCATTGGGTAGGCGTGCGGGTACGTGACCGACACGTCCAGCCCGGTCTGAGAGGCCACCCCGAGCGCGTACAGCCCGGCGTCGCTGTCGGCGAGCTGCATCCACCACCGGTCCTCCCCCACGCGCAGCAGGACCGGGTCGTTCACGATGCCTCCGTCCGGGGCCGTCACGATCATGTACTTGCCCTGGCCGACTGCGCACTTCGACAGGTCGCGGCACGTCAGCATGTCGACGAGCCGGTCGGCGTCGGGGCCCGAGACCTCCACCGTCCGCTCCACCGCAACGTCCCACAGCACGACGTCGTTCAGCAACGCCCAGTACTCGACCTCGGGGTCGTCGAAGTACGCGGGCAGCAGCATGTGGTTGTAGACGTCGTAGGCGGAGCAGCCGGCCCTCCGGGTGGCGTCGAAGAACGGCGAGCGCCGGTACCACGGACCGAAATAGATCGTCGCGCTCTGCTCGATCATTTCCTGGCGCTCGTTCGTCATGCGTCTTCACTCCCTTCGGCCGGGCCGCCCGAGGTCGGCCCGGTGCCGGCTGAATCATCGTTCAAACTCGGGCGGAGCCGCAACCGCTTCGGTGTTCCTACGAGACCGGGATCTTCTTCTCGGGGTCCACGAAGGGCATCGGCACGACCGTGGCCGTGCGCTCGCCCCATTCCGTCTCCACCGTCACCCGCGTGCCCATCGCCGACCGCTCGACGGGGAGCCACGCGTAGCCGATGTTCTTCGAAAGGCGCGGCGAGTAGATGGACGAGGTGACCTTTCCGATCTTCTCCCCCCCCGCCCGAACCGGCCACTTCACGTCGTTCAGGGCGGGGAACGGCTCGCCGTCGAGCTCGACGCCGTTGATCCTGCGGGTCACGCCCCGTTCGCGGATCCACCGCAGGGCGGCGAGCGAGATGCTGGCCTCGTCGGGCAGGTCCCAGTCCACCAGGCGCTCCAACCCCATCTCCACCGGGTTGTCCTCGTACGTCATGTCGGCCCCCCAGTTGAAGATCCCCCCTTCGATCCGGCGGATGTCCGAGGGGCCGGTGGGACGGACGTTGTAGGGTTCGCCGGCCTTCATGAGGCGCTCCCAGAGTTCGACCCCCCGGGACGTGTCAGTCAGGTAGACCTCGTATCCGATCTCGGACGTCCACCCGGTCCGGGTGATGACCACCGGGATGCCCCCGATGTCGGCCCGTCTCCACCAGTAGTACTTGAGGTCGAGGATGTCCTCGCCCACCAGGTCTTTCATGAGGTCCCTGGACTTCGGCCCCTGGACCTGGAGGGGCGCCACGTCGGCCTCTCGGATGGTGACGTCCAGGTCCGGGTACGCGTTCCTCAGGCCCAGGGCGAACAGCAGTGCGTCGGAGGACGCGAGGGCGAACCAGAAGGTGTTCTCGTCCATCCTGGTGAGGACGGGGTCGTTGATGATGCCGCCGTCGCGGTCACAAATCAGGACATACTTCGCCTGCCCCACCGAGCACGTCGACAGGTCCCGCGGTGTAAGGAGCTGCGCGAACCTGAAGCCGTCTGGGCCGGAGATCTCCAGGCACCGTTCCACGGACACGTCCCACAGCGTGACGTCGTTCAACAGCGCGTCGAATTCCGCCTCGAACGTGTCGTAGCGGATGGGGAAGTACATGTGGTTGTAGACGGTGAAGCCCTTCGGGTCGTACCTCTGGGTGGCCTCGAAATAGGGGGTCCGGCGGTTGCGAGCGCCCCGCTGTACTTGGCTCATGTCGAACGCCATCGAGAAGACCTCCTCTGCTTTGGTCAGGAGGCCGCGGCGGCCGGCGCGTGCACCGCGGGGGGCACGCTCACGTGCCCGTCGGCATACCCCCGCCCGACCATGGCCATGAACGCGTAGACCTCGTCCTCGCTCCGGGCGAACGGCCCCTGCCGCTGTCCCCGGGACGCCAGGCCCCGCTGGACCGACTGGCAGGCCAGCCAGTCCTCGCGATTCGTGAGGTCCCAGAACTCCGAGGCGTACGATGGGTCGAACCCCTCGCGCTCCCGGGCCTCCGGGGGGAACAGCCACGTGCACGCGACGAAGGTCCGCCCGGGCGACAGCGGCTGGAGGCGGTGCGTCATCACGTAGTCGGGATGCAGGCTGATCAGCAGGTTCGGGAACAGGCCGAAGTAGTAGACCTCCCGACGCTGCTTCGGGTCGAGGCCGCGGATGGGGACGCCCCGGCTCTTGCCGGAAAGCGACATCGTCTCGGCGTGCTCCTCGAGCTCCATGGACCCGCCAACCCAACACCCCGTGTGGAGGAAGTTCTCCCCGCTGTCCACGGGGGTGACCTTGCAGAGCGCAGGATGGATGCTCGGGCAGTGGTAGCACTCGTGGTAGTTCTCGGTGATGCCCTTCCAGTTCGCTTCTACCACGTACTCGTGTGTCTCCGCCGCGTACAGCCGCTCCGGCTCCCACGGGGCCAGCAGCTCGTCGAGGTTGCCGATGTGATCCGTGAAGTCCGGCGCGTCGCCGGAGGCGTTGGCGAACACCCACCCGTGCCACTCGGCCACCCGGACGGGGATCAGCGGGTAGTCGGCCCGGTCGAACCCGGGCACGTCGCCGAACCGGGGCGCTCCGGCCAGCGTGCCCTCCAGGCTGTACACCCAGGCGTGATAGGGGCACTTGATGGCCCGAAGGTTCCGCCTGGCTCCGGCCTCCAGGAGCTCGTGGCCCCGGTGCCGGCACACGTTGTAGAAGGCCCGCAGGGCACCTCCCCCATCCCGCACGAGCAGGATCCCCTCCTGGCCGACCCGAACGGCCCACTGGTCGCCGGACATCACCGCGTCGTCGGCCCCGCCCAGGCACACCCAGGAGTCCTCGAAGAAGTGTTCCTGTTCCCACTCGAAGACCTCCCGGGAGAGGTAGGCCTCGGCGGGCAGCGTCCTGCTTGCCCCGAGCCCGGGGCCGAGGATCTGCTGGAGCTTCGCGGCGTCGATGGGTGCGGCGACGGCGGCCAATGGAACCTCCTCGAGATTTGCGAGCCTTCGTGGCTTGAACGGCCGTTCAGGATTGTAGCGGAACACCACGTGGCCGTTCAAACACGACTGGTGCCCTGCGTTATGCGAAAGGTCAGCCCCGGCTCACCCGAAGGACGGATCGGTGAAGACCGGTTCGCCCTCCACCAGGGTGAGCAGGACCTTGGCCTCGGCGAGATCGTCCAGCCCTAGGTCGAACAGGTTCTCCCCGACGACCACGAGGTCCGCGTACTTGCCGGCCTCGATCGAGCCGGTCACGTCGTCGAGGTGGTTCACGTAGGCCGAGCCCATGGTGAACGCGTGGATGGCGGTGGCGAGGTCGAGCCGCTCCCCAGGAAGGAATGTCTCCTTCGTGGCCGTCTCGCCGAAGACGTTCACGTACTTGGCGGGGGCCATTCGATTCACGGCGATCGCCATCTCCCACATGGGGTTGGGGCTCGACACGAACCAGTCGCTCCCGAAGGCCAGCATGGCCCCCGATCGGACCAGGGCGGCGAACGGGTACTGCCACTCGGCGCGCTCCGGCCCGAGGAACGGGATCGTGAGGTGCACCATCTGTCCTTCGTACGTCGCCCACAGGGGCTGCGCGTTGGCCACCACCCCCAGCTCCCGGAACCGCGGGATGTCATCGGGATGGACGACCTGGATGTGGGCGATGTGGTGCCGGTTGTCGTTCATCCCGTTCGCCCGGCGCGCCGCCTCGACGGCGTCGAGGGCTTCCCGAACCGCTCGCTCGGCCAGCGCGTGGAAATGCACCTGGAACCCCTCCGCGTCGAGCCGGGTGACGTGGCCCTTGAGGAGCTCCGGGTCGACGAACGACAGGCCCCGGTTCGCCGTCGGCTTGCGGTCCCCGTCGAGGTAGGGCTGAAGCACGCCGGCGGTGAAGTTCTCCACCACTCCGTCCTGCATGATCTTCACGGTCGTGGCCCGGAACCGGCCCACGGAGCTCCGGTCCCGCTTCGCGATGAGCTCCTCGATCTGCTCCCCTCCCCGGTGGCGGTCCCACCACAGGGCCCCCACCACTCGAGCGGTGAGCTCTCCGTTCCGGGCGGCGGACACGTAGGCCTCCAGGCTCGGGTACGAGCCGCCCACGATGGCGTCCTGCCACGCCGTGATGCCGAGCGAGTGCAGGTGCTCCTGGGCCGATCGAAGTCCCTGCTCCATGTCCTCCTCGCTCACCGGGGGCATCAGCTTCTCCACCAGGTCCATCGCACCCTCGTGGAGCGTCCCCGATGGTTCGCCTCCTTCGTCCCGCTCGATCCGTCCGTCGGGCGGGTCCGGCGTCTCCCTGGTGATGCCGGCAAGCTCGAGGGCCTTCGAGTTGACCCAGGCCCCGTGGCCGTCTCGGTTCGGCAGGAAGGCGGGGCGGTCCGGCACCAGGCGGTCCAGGACGTCCCTGCTCGGGGTGCCCCCGGGGAACGCATCCATGGACCAGCCGCCGCCCCGGATCCACTCCTCGTCCGGGTGCTCCAGGGCGTACCGGCGGACGATGAGCTCGTACTCGGCCGCCGTGTAGGCGTCGCTCAGGTCGCACTGGATCATCTGGAGGCCGGCCGACGGTGGGTGGCAGTGGGCGTCCTGGAATCCGGGGAGGAGCATCCGCCCCTTGAGGTCGTGGACCTCGGTGTTCGGCCCGACGAGGTCGCGGACGTCGTCGTCGGTCCCCACCGCGACGATCCGGCCGGAGCGGACGGCGACCGCCTGCGCCCAGCGCCGGGCGGCGTCGACCGTGTACACCGCGCCGTTCGTGAAGGCCAGGTCGGCAGGGTTCGATCCGGTTCCGCTCACGCGTTCCTGCCCTTCGGCCGGACGGACCCGATGAGCTTACCCGAGCCGGTTCAGGCCAGCGCGACGAGCTCCAGAAGGTCCTCGCTCCAGTAGTCGAGCACGCCTTCTGGCATCATCAGCACCCTTTGCGGGGCAAGGGTTTCTACGAACTCGACGTCGTGGCTGACCAGTACCATCGCGCCCTGCCAGGCCGACAGCGCTTGTCCGATGGCCGCGCGTGAGGGCGGGTCGAGGTTGTTCGTCGGCTCGTCCAGGAGGATGGTGTTGCGGGTGCCCGCCACGAGCTGGCACAGGGCGAGCTTGGTCTTCTCCCCGCCGGACAGGGTCCCGGCATCGCGGAACGCGATCTCGCCGGTCAGGCCGAACATCCCGAGCAGCGCTCGGAGGTCCTGGTCGGACGCCTCCGTGGACTCCGAACGCACGTGCGCCAGCACGTCCACCCCATCCCTGATGCCCTCGTGCTCCTGCGCGTAGTAGCCGAGCGAGACCCCGGTGCCGAGGCGGACCGTCCCAACGTCCGGCTCGGAGACCCCGGCCAGGATCCGAAGGAGCGAGGTCTTGCCGGCGCCGTTCAGCCCCATGACCAGCAAGCGCTCCCCGCGGAACAGGTCGAACCCCACGTCCTCGAAGACGGGCGGCCCGCCGTAGCCCTTGGCCAGGCCGCTCGTCTCCAGGACCAGCCGTCCGGAGTGGGGTGGGTCGGGGAACCGGTACCGGACCCGCCGCTCCGTGGTGGGCGCCGAGACGGCGTGCGATCTCAGCCGCTCCACCCGCGTGTCGAGGGTCTTGGCCTTGCGCGCCCGCTTCTCGGTCTGGCCCCGCATCGAGTCGGCCAGCGTCTTCAGCCGCCTGATCTCGGCCTGCTGCCGCCCGGCCAGCGCGGCGAGCCGCAGCTCGTCCTGGCGCCGGGCTTGCCGGTACTCGGTGTAGGTCCCTCGGTAGATCACGACGCCGTCGCGGCCCAGTTGGACAATGCGCGAGATGGCCGCGTCGAGCAGCTTGATGTCGTGGCTCACGACCATCACCGCGCCGTCGTACGCGGCGAGGAACTTCATCAGCCAGAGCTTCGCGTCGTTGTCCAGGTGGTTGGTGGGTTCGTCGAGGAGCAGGAGGTCGGCCCCCGCGAACAGGATCCGGGCGAGCTCCAGGCGCCGCCGCTCCCCTCCGGAGAGGGCCCGGGCCGGAAGGTCCAGGCGATCCTGGGCGAGGCCGAGTCCGACCGCGATCCGGCGGGCTTCCGCCTCCCCCGAGTAGCCGCCGGCCGCGCGGTACCGCTCCTCGAGGCGGGCGAACCTGGCCACGGCGGTCTCGGTGGGCCGCTCCTCAAGCGACAGTCGGAGCTTCTCCAAGCGCCCGGCCATCTCATGAAGCCACCGGGATTCAAGGACGTGGACCAGCGCCGTGTGGTCCTGGCTCGCTCGATGCTGCCCCGGGTCCTGACGAAGGTGCCCGAGCGCGCCCCGTCGGTTCACCGATCCCCGGAGCGGCGGCTCCTCCCCCGCCAGCACCTTCAGCAGGCTGGTCTTGCCGGCCCCGTTCCGGCCGACCACGCCGACCTTGTCCCCGGCCCGAAGCGAGAGCGACAGGCCTTCCAGGATTGTCTTCCCGCCGACCTCGACGGCGAGATCATGTGCTTCGAGGACACTCATCGCTGGCTCCCGAGGTCATGAGGGCGGATCACAGCTTGCGGCTCGAAGGTGGATACGGACGACTCCTTTGCGGCGCGCTGGAACGAGGAGCGCATATCGGTGAGTCGTCACATGGCGGCGGGAGTGTATCGCCGGGGTCGCCGGGACCCCACGATCGCGCGCGGGTTCCACGGCTGGGGTTGACGGCCGGGGCGCCGTCCGGCACGCCGGGGCCGGACCTTCAGGGGCTCGCACCCTGCCTCGGCCTGTTCCACGCGGCCGCTGCACGGCGCCCCCACCGTCGTCCCACCGTATGAGGCCCCCGGCCGCAGGTCACTACCCGTGCTGCGTATTTCACCTACCGTACTCGGCGGATGGCAGCCCTCAGGATCGGGCGTCGGGCGTCAAGCGCGTCGACGTTCACCCGGGCCTCGTAGACGGCCAGCGTGGCGGTCCCTACACGACGCACCTGTCGGCGAACTGAGACGTGCTGCCGTGCAGTGGGCAGGTCACGGTGAGGAGCGAGCCCGATTCCCGGACCACGCCTCGATGCAGGGGAGCTCGGTCAGGCGCATCGCTATGGTCCACTCCTCGGTGTCCTGGGCCTCGTTCACCGGAGAGATGCACGTGGACTGAGGACCGAGGACCCAGGGAAGCGGGCGGCCCTCGCGCGACGCGCGGGGGCCGCCCGCAGTTCTTCCTTCGGCTACTTGATCTGCCCGCGGATCTCGCCGCCGGGGAAGTCGCCGGGCCCCTGGTTGGGCGGGGCGACGCCGTCGTTGGTGTGGACGTTGGCGTAGGTGAAGCCGGCCTGCATCGCCGCAACGAGCTCAGCGAACTCGCCCGGGGCGATCCCCTGGCTCGTGGGGCCGATGACATCGGCCGCCACGATCATGCCGGTTACCGTGCCGCCCGTGGCCGGGCAGTCGGGCTTGCCCCCACCGCCGCACAGGAAGGCGATGACCCCCGCAGCCACGCCCGGTTGGCCCAGGTGGATGTGGGCCGCGAAGGCGTTGGTGATGTTGACGTAGGTGAGCTCGTAGTTCAGGGTGGTTCCGTCGGCGCCGAGCTGGGCCCGGAACTCCCCCGAAGCCGCAGTGGAAACCGAGGGGACCTCCTCGTACCCGGTCAACGTGGCCTTGAAGGACCGCCCCTCATCGGCGAACGTAGGGGCCGCCACCACGGCCGCCAGCGCCAGCAGCGCCACCGGCACCAGGAGTGCGATCGTCCTCCGTCTCGTGATCCACGTGCGAAGTCTCATCCAGACCTCCCTTCCTCTGGCGAACCTGGGCTCGCCTCCCGACGCGGACCCTCCCCTCTTCAGACCACCCCTTTCCGCTCCGCCGGACCTCGCGCTCGCTCGAACGCGAGCGTGGCCGTTCCCGCTTCCCTGCCCCCTCTGGAGCGTCCTCTAGGGCATACGGGCAAGGCGCCGACGGGGATGCTCCGGTGCCCGAAACCCACGCTCGGCCACGCCGGCCGGGTGTTCCTAGCTACATGCGGGCGATGGACCGAAGCGGCATCCGCGGCCCGAACCACGGCGCCTCGATCCCGGTGGCCAGCCTATGGCTCAAGGAGCTCGAGCATGCGCCCGTCGGTCCCTCGAGCCTCCCCCGCGAGGAGCCGTCAAACCCGAGGCTTCAGCCCGTATCAGAATCGTTTCGTGCTGCTCGACGAGATCGCTCGGACCTCGGCGGAAGTGGCCGAGAGCCCGGCCCGTCTGGCCAAGATCGAGCGGCTGGCCGGTTGCCTCCGCCGTCTCAATCCCCGGGAGGTTCCGATCGCCGTGGCCCATCTGTCGGGCGTGCTCCCCCAGGGGACGATCGGCGTGGGGTGGGCGTCGCTGCGCGACCTCCCTCCCCCGGCCACGCCTCCCCCGACCCTGGAGCTGCTCGAGGTCGACGCGGCGCTGGAGCGGACCCGCACGAGCACGGGGCCCGGCTCCCAAGCGGTCCGCCGGCGTGCGCTGGCCGAGCTGTTTGGCCGGGCCACGGAACCGGAACGGCGGTTCCTCATCGGTCTGTTGCAGGGAGAGCTGCGGCAAGGCGCCCTGGAGGGAGTGATGGTGGAAGCGGTGGCCCGGGCCGCGGACGTCCAGGCTACGGAGGTCCGGCACGCGTTGATGCTGTCCGGAGAACTCGGCGCGGTCGCTGCCGCAGCGCTCGCCGAGGGCTGGGACGGCCTGGCCCGATTCCGGCTCACCCCGTTCCGTCCGGTCAAGCCGATGCTCGCGCAGAGCGCCGACGACCTGGCGGACGCGCTGGCACGCATCCATCCAGCGGCCGTCGAATGGAAGCTCGACGGCGCGCGGATCCAGGTGCACCGGGTCGGGGACGAGGTGCGCGCGTTCACCCGGAACCTCGCAGACATCACCGACCGAGTGCCCGAAGTGGTGGAAGCGGTCCGCCGCCTCACCGTGCAGGCCGTGATCCTGGATGGCGAAGCGATCGCCTTGCGGCCCGACGGGCGGCCCTATCCCTTCCAGGTCACCATGAGCCGGTTCGGTAGCAGGCTGGGGGTGGAGGAGCTCTGCCGGACGGTCCCCCTCTCTTCGTTCTACTTCGACTGCCTCCACCTGGACGGCGACGACCTGCTCGACCGGCCTGCCGAAGAGCGGTTCCTCGCCGCCGCCTGCCTGCCCGCCGCCTCGCGGGTGCCGAGTGTCCAGACGGACCAGGCCGCCAAGGCGGAGGGGTTCCTCGACGCGGCACTGGATCGAGGCCACGAGGGAGTGATGGTGAAGGCTCTGGACGCGCCGTACGAAGCGGGCCGGCGAGGGGCCGGCTGGCTCAAGGTCAAGCGGGCCCACACCCTCGACCTCGTCGTGCTGGCTGCCGAGTGGGGGCACGGGCGACGGCGCGGATGGCTGAGCAACCTCCATCTCGGGGCCCGCGACCCTGAGACCGGCGGCTTCGTGATGCTCGGCAAGACATTCAAGGGCATGACCGACGAGATGTTGGCCTGGCAGACGGAGCACCTCCAGGAGCTGGAGACCGGCCACGACGCCTACACGGTGTACGTGAGGCCGGAACTGGTCGTGGAGGTGGCGTTCGACGGTGTGCAGAGCAGTCCTCGCTACCCCGGAGGCCTGGCCCTCCGATTCGCCAGGGTGAAGGGATACCGGCCGGACAAGCGCCCCGAGGAAGCGGACACGATCGACACGGTGCGGGCGATCCTCGCAGGGGGGACGGCCGGCCGGTCCTCCGGGTCGACTCGGTGAACCGAATCACTGGAGTCAGTCGGCGCCGGGGTGTCGCTCCTCGATCTCGACGTCCACCCGCTCCTCGGGCCGGCGCTCCTCCTCCTTCGCATACTGCCTCAGCGCCTAGACGTCGGCGTCGCTGAGCGGTGGCTGCACGATGCTCCGAGGCCACAGGTGCCGCTTCTTCACCACGTTCACCTCGGCCGCGTACAGGGTGACCTGCGCGCCCAGGAAGATCCACGCCAGCAACCCGATCACGAGGGCGAACGTCCCGTAGACGTCGCTCGCCCCTTGGAGCTGGTGCGCGACGTAGTACCCCCCGACCGCCTGGAGCGCCGTCCACGCCACGGCCCCGACGGCGGCGCCGGGCGACACGTCGACCCAGGACACCTCCTCGCTGGTGAGGATGCGGAAGGCCAGCGTGAACAGGGCGAAGTTCAGGACGAGCGAGACGGCGATCCCCAGGATCCCCCACAGCAAGTTGCTGCTGCCGGCCCCCGCGCTTCCGGCCGCCGCGGAGGCGAGCGTGAGGACCCCGAGCACCGCCAGCATGGCCACCGCCCTGAGGGTGGAGAAGAGGAAATTCGGCCGGCGCTTGTGCGGGACGTTCCAAACGGTGTTCATGGCCGATTGCACCGCCTTGGCCACCCGCAGCCCGGACCAGACGGTCAGGGCGATCCCGATCCCGAGCGCCAGGCCGCTTCCGGCAAGTGCGCGCACGTTCCTCGAGATCTGGGCGCCGATGACCGGGAAGTTGGCGAGGGCAGAGTCGACGATGCTTTGTTGCAGGCTCGGGTTGTCGCGAAGAACGAGGCCCAGGATCGTGACGAACACCAGCAGCAGAGGGAAGAGGGAGAAGAACCCGTAGTACGCGATCAACGCGGCGAGGTTCCCGGCCTCGTCCTCGCCGAACTTCTTGAGCACGGCCACGGGGAAGGCTGTGGCCGGGTGGCGTTGGAGGAAGCCGTCGACCTGGCGGATGACCGCCTTCACGCCACCATTATCATGGGATGGCCCTCCGGGGCGGGTCGGCCCCATCCGTTAGGTGTGCGCTGGGGTCCCGGCATCGCCCAGGACCGACGTGTCGTCGCGGTCCCAGGTCAGCACGACTCTCTCGCCCTCTAGAACGTCGCCTGCCGCCTCGTCGGAGAGCCGGTGCGCGATCAGCCGCGTCCCGAGCGAGGTCTCGACGTGGAACTGCGTCAAGGTCCCCAGATAGACGATCAGCGCGATCTCGCCGCCCAGGCGGGAGCCGCTACCGTCGTCCGCGGCCCCGTCGGGTTGCACCCGAACGCGCTCGGGCCGAACCGCGGCCGTGAGCCATTGACCGGTGGACGCGCCGGTCGGCACGGGAACCTCCACGCGCTCCCCTCCGCTCACCCGCATCAACGCGGTGAGGTCGCGGACCTCGTCTACCCGGATCTCCATCGCGTTCAGCACGCCCACGAAGTCGGCCACGAACGGCGTCTGGGGCCGCTCGTAGATCTCCCGTGGCGACCCCAGTTGCTCGATCAGGCCCTGGTTCATGACCGCGATCCGGTCGGACATCGACAGGGCCTCTTCCTGGTCGTGCGTCACGTAGACGAACGTCGTGCCGAGCTCGAGCTGGATCCGCTTCAGCTCGAGCTGCATCTGCTTGCGGAGCTTCACGTCGAGGGCCCCGAGCGGCTCGTCGAGGAGGAGCGCGGCCGGGCTGTTCACGAGGGCCCGGGCCAGGGCGACCCGCTGCTGCTGCCCGCCCGAGAGCTGGGCCGGCCGACGCCTCTGGAAACCCTCGAGGCGGACGATCTCGAGCATCTCGCCGACGATGCGCCGGCGGAGCTCGCGCGGGACCTTCTTCAGCTTCAGGCCGTAGGCGACGTTCTCCTGGACGGTCATGTGCGGGAACAGCGCGTAGTGCTGGAACACCATGTTCACCTCGCGCCTGTTCGGTGGGATCCCCACGACGTCCCGGCCCCGCAGGAGGATCCGCCCGCCGTCCGGGTCCTCGAACCCGGCGATCAACCGCATCGTGGTGGTCTTGCCGCACCCGGAGGGACCGAGCATGGTCAGGAACTCGCCCTCCCGGACGTCGAGCGAGATCCCCCGCACCGCCTCGACCTTGCCGAATGACTTCCGGACGTCCTCCAGGCCGATCGCCACCTCGCCTCGATCCCTCGAGGTATTCACTCCACACCCACCCGTTCGACCGCCGCGATCTGCCGCTCGAGCCTCCGGTCGGCCATCCGCCGGCCGACCTCCGAGGCGATCACCACGACGGCCGACACGATCATCACGACGACCGCCACCGCGATGACCTGCGGGAGCTGGCGCGGCAGCCGCAGCTGGGAGAAGAGGTACAGGGGGAACGTCGGCTCGTCGCCCGCGATGAACGACGCGATCACGATCTCGTCGAACGAGATCACGAAGCTGATCAGGAACGATGACACCACCGCCGGCGCGAGCAGCGGGAGCGTGATCCACCGGAACGTGGTGACCGCGTTGGCGCCCAGGTCGCGCGAGGCCTCCTCCAGCCACACGGGGATCCTCTCCAGGCGCGGGACCAGCGTGAGGACCGCGAACGGCAGGGCGATGACGACGTGCCCGACGACGATCGTGAGCGGTGACAGGGGGATCCCGAGCGTGTTGAACAGGATCAGCAGGGAGATCCCGAACACGACGAGCGGGATCACCAGCGGAGCCAGCAGCAGTCCCGACACCAGCCCCTTGGCGAAAAACCGCCGGCGCACCAGGACGATGGCGGCGGGGATGGCCAGCGCCACCGTGGCCCCGGCCGTGACCACCGCCACGAACGCGCTCGTTCGCAGCGCCGAGAGCAGGGAGGAGTTCTGGAGGAACTGCCGGTACCAGCGGAGCGTGAAGCCTTCCCACGGGAACGACACGAACGAGCGGTCGTTGAAGGAGAAGACGATAAGGATGACGATCGGCGCGTACAGGAACACGACCAGCAATCCGAAGAAGAGCCACAGGCCCCGGCGCCCTCCCGTGGAGACGGCCGCGTTCACTCCGTCACCGTTCGCACGTTGAGGTACCGGCCGAACAGGACGATCAGCACCACCACGGCGAAGACCAGGAACATGGACATTGCCGACCCGAACTGCCAGTCGAGGCCCTGGAGGAACGCCCCCTGGATGGCGTTCCCGAACATGAAGTTGCCAGGCCCCCCGACGAGCAGTGGCGTCACGTACTCCCCGATCGTGGGGATGAACACGAAGATGAACGCGGCGATGACGCCCGGGAGCGACAGCGGGAACGTGATCGTCCAGAACGTGCGCCACCGGCTGGCCCCCAGGTCGTTCGAGGCTTCGAGCAGCGCGTGGTCCAGGCTCTCCAGCGAGACGAAGATGGGGAGCGCCACGAAGGGCACCCACACGTAGGCCAGCACGAGGTACACGGCGAACCGGCTGTTGAAGAGCCAGCCGACCGCCTCGTCCGGGCCGAGGATGCCCACGGTCCGAAGGAACGAGTTGACCACGCCGTCCTCCTGCAAGATCACGCGCAGCGCGAGCACCCGAAGGAGATAGCTCGTGAGGAACGGCGCGATGATCACCAGCAGGAGGGTGTACTTGCGAAGGCCCGCCACCAGAGCCAGGAAGTACGCGACGGGGTAGGCGAGGACGACCGAGACGACCGAGACGACCAGCGCCATCCACACGGACCGCCAGAAGACGTCCAGGTAGATCGACCCGAACAGGAGGTCCCGCCAGGGCTGGAGCGACAGGTAGTCGTCCTGGGGCAGCAGCGTGAGCATGCCCACGCTGTACGCGGCCACCATCAGGACCGGGATCAGGAAGAACAGCGCGAGGTAGCCCACCGGGGCCGACGCGAGGCCGAGGGTGGCGAGTCGCCGCCGGGACCTGGCGCGGCGCGCCTCCCCGGACGCCGCCGCATCGATCGCCGGATCCACGGTCGCTGCCCCGCCCGCTCGGCAGGCGCTAGGCCGCCTTCACCTCGTCCCAGGCGCGGTTGTAGGCGGCCCTGTTGGGCAGGTACCGGCCGATCAGGCTGCTCGGCTCGGACAGCGAGCCCTCCGGGTCATCGAGGCCGAAGACCTCCACGACCTCCGGGTCGATCAGGCTGAGATCGATGCCCAGGTTGGCGTGACCGAAGCCCCACACGCTCACCAGGCGCTGCCCAACATCCACGCTGGCCCACGCCTCCGCGTACTCGTGGGCGTGGCGATAGTTCTCGCTCTCGGTGTGCAGGACCAGCCCTTCCGCCCAGGACAGGACGCCCTCCTTGGGGCGGATGTACTGGACGGGGGCCTCCTCCTTCAGCACGACGAAGGCGTCGGGCCATGCGTACGCGGCCCACACGTTGCCCTGACCGACGTCGTCCCACATCTGCGTGGGCTCGACCCAGAGGCTGTGGAGGTTCTTCGTCTTCTCGATGCAGTAGTTCTTGCACGTCTCGAGGTCCCCGGGCGTCATGTCCCAGATGGAGGACTCGATCCCCAGGACGAGCCCGGCCTGGAGCAGGATCCAGGGGGTGTCGAACCACGAGATGTGGCCCTCGAGCTTGTCGTCGAAGAGGTACGAGTACGAGTTGACCGAGGGGTCGACGTGGTCGGTCCTGATGATCACGCCGGAGTAGCCCCAGTCGAGGACGATGTCGTACTGCTTCCCGTCGAGCTGTCCGGCCCGCTCCAGCACCGGGTTGAGGTCGGCGAAGTTCGAGATGAGCGAGGTGTCCCAGGGCTGGATCAGGCCGAGGTTCACGTAGTCCTGGATGTACTCGGTCTCGGGATGGGAGAGGTCCCACGTGTAGCCGCCGGCCGTCTTGGCGATCGCCTGCTCCGTGTTCGTGAAGAAGGCGAACTTCGGGTCCTCCAACCCCTGCCTCGCGTACTCCCGCCAGAACCACTTCGCCTGGTACCCGTTCCACTCGTAGATCCGCAGGACCCCCGGCTCCTCCCCGATCGGCGGCCGGACGACCGGGGAGGCGCCGCCGGGCTGGGTCACGGCCCTCCGGCAGGCCGCGAGGATCCCCGCGCCCCCGAGGGCGGCCGAGTAGCCCATGTACCTCAGCAACGTGCGCCGTTCCATCGGCGACCGAAGCAACGCGTCCAGCTCGCTTCGCATGCTCCCCTCCCGCGCCCAGCCCCGAGCGGGCACCCCGTGCGCTCCAGATGCTAGGCGCTCCCGTCACACCCGCGCAAGGGACGACCCTCCCCCTGTGGTGCCGACTGGAGCTGTGGTGCCGACTGGGGTCAGCTCGGGGGTTCGAGCCCTGCGAGGGTGTTCCGGAGTCGGGCGGCGGCGTCGGTCGCCGCCGGGAAGTCCTCGTCGCCCACCGCGCTGGCGAGCTCCTCGAGCTGGGTGTTGAGGCGAGTGACATCTGCGCCACCCAGGGTGTGCAGGATCCGATCTCGGATGTAGTCGAGGGTGAAGAAATCGCCGTTGACGGCGGCCGCGTCGCGCGACGCGGCATCGATCTGGAGCTGCGCGAGCCAGAGGTCGAAGCGGTCGAGGTCGATCTCAGCCGGTGGCCGGTAGCGGAGCTGGAGGTCGAGGCTCCACCGAGCGACGTCGATCGCTGCGTGGCGGGCCTCCGCGGTGTCGCGGGCGTCGACGGCTTCGGCCAGCACGCCGAGAGCTCGGGTCATCCTGGGCTCGATCATCTTCGGAACTTCTCCCGCCCGGTAGCGATCCCAGGCGGCGGCCATCCTCTCGACCGTGGCCGAAGCCGCTGTCCAGTCCTGGGATCGGGCGGCGTCGAAGATGCCGGTCGCACCGGTCTCCAGGATCACGAGCTCGGCCGGTGGGGGTCCGGACAGCACGTCGGTGGGCACGGCGAGGGCGAGGGCCTCGACGTCGCCTCCGCCGGCCGTATAGAACTCGCCGTAGTCGGGGGCGAAGCTCTTGTCCTCGGTGCTCCCGTCCATGTGGAGCTCCTCGATGACGAGGCCGCCGTCGATCGGGCTAAGTGGGCCGTCGAGCGTCTGGTCGACAGATGTGACGGTGACCTCCTCGAACACGAAGCCGGGGATGTTCTCGGGTCGGTACACGTCGCCCACCTTCGGGTCGCCGGGCATGATCATCGCCGCCGGACCGTCCTTCCCGGCGATCCAGGTGCCGTGGGTGTCGACGATGGCCCCGTCCTCGAAATTGAACACGTCCTCGCCGAAGTACCAGACCGATCCGTCGTCGGCCTGGGCGTAGAGGTCGTACGCGACCTCGTGGATGCGCCCGCCGAGGTACGCGACGTACTGAGAGACGAGGGTCTCGACCTGCTGGCCCTGCCACTCGATGATCCTCGTGTCGGGGAGCAAGGTCACCTCGGTCCGAAACGCCTTGCCGTCGACCCGGCCGAGCAGCAGGACGGACTCCTGCCTCGACACCGGGAACAGCGGGTTCGTGACGTTAGTGGGGTGCGAGAACGTCGGCACGGCGAGATCGACCCGCTCGCGCTCCGGGGCGACGGACAGGCTTACGACGGGCTGGGGGATCTCCTTCGACCCTCCTCCCCCGGCTGATGCGCTCGTGTCGCTCTCGCCGGTGCACGCGCCGGCTGCGAGCGCCGCCACCAACCCGATGCCGAGCAGTGTCGCCGCGGGTCGGCGCTTCGGTGCGGTTCGTCGCGTCTCGTTCTCTCCGTGGCTGTGCATCTCGTCCTCCGTTACCCGGGTGGCCCGATCACGGGCCACCCGGGCACCTCGTCGCCCGCCGGCGCTGCTGACGCTATGTGGAGGGCGGGATGAAGCGGAGAAGCTCTTCCCGGTCGGAGCCCCCGGAAATGCCAAGGGCCAGGACCGGTCCGATCCCCTTCGCGTAGAGCTTGTACTCGAGGACCCTGCGGTGAAGCGGGGTCGTCTCCTTGGTCAGCAGGACGTCGCGGAAGTGTCCGTACGGAACCTGGGCCTGCTCGACGAGGCTCATGACCTCGCCGGCGTCCTCGGCCTCGCCCGCATAGTACTCCTCGCGATAGGTCAGGCCGACCTGTGGGTCCCCGGGCATGATGACGCCCGCCTGGGCGCCGTCCACGCCGGCCTCCCACGATCCGGCCGTGGTCACGACCTCTCCGTTCTCGTACTCCTTCGTGTTCTCGCCCAGGTACCACACGTTTCCGCACGTGTCCTGGGCGTACCAGTCGAACGTGTTCTCGACCAGCTGGCCGCGCTCGGTCACCACGTCGTGCACCACCATGGCGTCGATGCCGAGGAACTCCTTCGTGCGCGTCGTGACGGTCACCTTGACCTTCTGCGCGTTCCCGTGGGGATCGGACTCCCGGTAGATCCACCTGGTGCCCGGCGCCATCGGCCAGTAGGGATTGTCGATCTGGCCCACGAAGTCGGCCGGGTCGAGGGTCACCGGATCGCTGCCCTGAGGGAGCGCAACCGGGCACGGTCTTGCGTCGGCGATCCCGGCGGGCCATGCCCCCATCGAGACCAGGACCGCGACGCTGAGCCCGGCCAGCTTGCGATTCATCGCAACCTCCTTGTCGATGCTGTCTCGTCAGTCGTCGTTCGGTCCGTCGTCTTGACCCGAACCGTCGTCGTCACCTTCCTGGCCGATGACGTTGAAGTTCGCGTCGAGACCGACCTCGACCACGCTGCCGTCGTCGAGGCGGATCTCCACGCCGTAGGCGGCGCCGCCGTCACCCACCTCGGTCTCGATGACGGTCCCGCCGCCCGTGTGCTCGAGCGCGGCCGCAGTGGCCTTCTCCAGGGCCGAACCGGTAAGCGGCTCGTCGTCGCCTCTCGAAGCGGCGACACCGATCCCGGTGCCGCCACCGATGACGGCGATGGCCAGCGCCCCGCCGGCGATCCACCTGGTCTTCCGATCCATCGGCGTGACTCCTCTCGTTGCGCCCGGACCACGCCGTGCGGTCCTGGCTTCGACGGCCCATGATGCCCGCCCGGCGATGAGAGAACGGTGAGCTCAGGATGAGTGGGGCTGATCGGGGATGCGGAGCGTGATGGAGGCACCGCCCGCGGGCCGATTCCGGGCCTCGGCGGCGCCGCCGTGCGCCTCGGCCACGGCCCGGACGATGGCGAGCCCCAGCCCGGTGCCCCCGTCCTCCCTGGACCGGGAGGCATCCGGTCGGGCAAACGGCTCGAAGGCGCTCGGGAGGAACGCGGCCGGGAACCCTTGGCCTGTGTCCCGGACCTCCAGGGAGAGCAATCCGTTCGAGTGGGCCACCTCGACCGTGACCCTCCCGCGAGGCGCCGTGTGGCGGAGGGCGTTGTCGAGGAGGTTCCCGATCGCCTGCCGGATGCGGAGTGGATCGAGGCTCACCCGGAGACCCTCGGGCACCCGGGCCTCGATCGCCACCCCGGCCTTCGCCGCGCCGAGAGCGAAGGCCTCGACCGTGCCGCCCACGAGCTCGGCCAGGTCCACCGGCTCGCGCCTCAGTGGGACCCGCCCCCGGTCCGCTCGGGCCAGGACCAGGAGGTTCTCTGCCAGCCGGGCCAGCCGCTCGGTCTCTTCCGCGGCGCTTCGGAGCGCCGCCGCGAGCTCCTCCGAGCTGCGAGACCGTCGGAGGGCCAGGTCCAGCTCGGTCCGGAGGTTCGCCAGGGGGGTCCGGAGCTCATGGCTGGCTTCGTCAACGAACCGCCGCTCACGTTGGAGGGCCTGTTCCAGCCGTCCGAGCATCTCGTTCAGGGTGTTCCCGAGGCGGTCCACCTCGTCCCCCGTTCCGGACGTGGGCAGCCGGCGGCCGGGCTCGGAGGCGGAGATGGCCGCGGCCTCGGCCCGCATCCGCTCGACCGGCCGGAGGGCCGCTCCCGCCACCACCCATCCCACCCCGCTCGCAAGGATCAGGGCCAGGGGGCCACCCACCGCGAGGAGGATCCCCAGGCGAGCCAGGGCCTCCCGCTGGTCGTCAAGTGAGGCGCCGACCACGAGCACCCGCCCGTCGGAGGCCGGGACGGCCAGGAGCCGGGCCGGCACCGGCTCTTCCACCGTCACGACTTCCCTCGCGAAGAACCGGGGCTCAGCGAGGCCGGCCACGTCGGCCGCGGTGAGCACCGGACCGGCCTCGATGCCCGGAGAGGACTCGATGACCTCCGCGTCGGGCCCGAGGACCTGTGCGAACGCATCGCTGGGCTCGGTGAGGCCGCCTCCCTGCCCGAGTGATCGCTCCAGGTTGGCCTGGAGGGCCTCAGCTCTCGACCGGAGCCCGGCGTCCACGGCCTCCAGGAGATCGGCCCGGAGCCGGAAGTAGAGGAAGCCACCGGAGGCGGCGAGGACAACGGCCATGAGGGCCGCCGAGACGAGGGTGAGCCTAGCCCGGATCGGCAGGCGCATCCTCCCACACCTCCCTGAGCCGGTAGCCCGCTCCGCGGACGGTCTCGATGGAGTCTGTCCCGAAGGGGCGATCGACCTTCTCCCGCAGGTATCGGACGTAGACGTCCACTACGTTCGAGTCGCCCTCGTAGGCGAAGTCCCACACGTGCTCGATCAGCCGCGTCCGGGAGAGGACCTCGCCGGGGTGTCGCATGAGGAACTCCAGGAGCGCGAACTCCTTGGCGGTGAGCTCGATGGTGGCGTCGCCCCGGGCCGCGCGATGGGTCGCGGGGTCCAGGGTGAGGTCACCAACCGCCAGGACCGGCGGGCGCTCCGGAGTCCCCCGGCGGATCAGGGCCCGCAGCCGAGCCAAGAGCTCGGCGAACGAGAACGGCTTCGTGAGGTAGTCGTCGGCGCCGGCATCGAGGCCCGAGACGCGGTCGGGGACGGCGTCGCGTGCGGTGAGCACGAGCACCGGGCTCCACCGCCCCGCGTCGCGGAGCCTTCGGCACACCTCGAACCCATCCAGGTCGGGCAGCATGACATCGAGGACGATGGCGTCGTAGGGGTTCTCGGTGGCGAGCCACAAGGCCTCCCGGCCGTCGCCCGCCGTGTCGACGGCGTAGCCCTCCTCCTCCAGGCCGCGCTTGAGCAGGCCGGCCATCTTCACCTCGTCCTCTACAACCAGCACCCGCACCAGGCACCTCCCAGGGAAGCCTAGAACGGAGGGGCTGAGAGGATGATGAGAGTTCGGCTTCCCGTTCCCTACGGCGGCCCGTGCTGGGCAGCGCGCTACGCTTGGGTTCGGATCCCCACGACCGGGCAACTGATCGGATGGCGGAGGGTGGGATAAGGAGATGAGGATGTCATGAGGCTCGGCTTCGTCGGACTCGGCGCCATGGGAGCGCCCATGGCGGCCCGGCTCGTCGATGCGGGCCACGATCTCACGCTCTGGAACAGGACCCGCTCAAAGGCCGAGGGGTTCGAAGGCAGGGCCGGGGTCGCGGACTCGCCCGGCGAAGCGGCGCGCGGGGCCGAGGCGGTGATCACGATGGTCTCGACGCCCCAAGCCCTCACCGAGGTCCTATTCGGAGACCGCGGCGTCGTCTCCGCCATCGGTCCCGGGACCACTCTCATCGACATGTCCACCGTGGGCCCCGACCACATCGCCGAGGTCGACCGGAAGTTGCCCGAGGGGGTCGAACTGATCGACGCCCCGGTCTTGGGCAGCGTGTCGAACGCCGTGGACGGCACCCTCAAGATCTTCGTGGGGGCCACCCAGGAGTCGTTCAACCGTTGGAAGGAGGTGCTCGCGCCCATGGGCTCGCCGGCGCATCTCGGACCGACGGGCTCGGGCGCGGCAATGAAGCTCGTGGCGAATTCGACCCTTGCCGGCCTCATGTGCGTGCTCGGGGAGGCGCTCGGCCTCGCGGATGGGCTGGGGCTCGACCAGGGCAGGGTAATGGCCGCCCTCCTGGACTCCCCCATCGGCCCGGCCCTGTCGCGCAAGCAGGACATGATCGAGAGGGATCACTACCCGCCGAGCTTCAAGCTCTCGCTCATGCACAAGGACATCAGCCTCGTCCTCGACGCCGCGGGACGGCGCGGGGTCGAGCTCGAGCTCGCTGGCGCGGCCGAGCGGTGGATCGATCGGGCCGCCGGCAACGGCCTCGGGGACTACGACTACTCCGCGGTCGTCGCCCAGATCAGGGGCCGGCCGACGTCGGGCTGAACCGGCTGGGACGACCCCACGGGCAGTCCCGATGTCACCTTGTCGCGCCTCGACCAAACGAACCAGGCGCGCCCCCGTGATCGCACCGCTCAGGAGCCCCATCGGCAGGCCGCCGATCGCCCAGGCCCCGGCCGAGGGAAGGCCGAGGCCCAGGACGTTTCCCGCGAGCAGGATCGCGGGCGCCCCGACCGCCCAACCCGCTGCCAGCCCCGCTCCGTGTGACGCGGTCCACGAACGCGCGTCTCGACCCAGCAGCGACTGGAGCGCCCCCGGCAGGAGGGCGATGGCCGCGACGCCCGCGATCGCGGCGACCACGAAGACCCACGTGCCGAAGTCTCCCCCAACACTCGTGATCGCCCCACCGATCGCCCCAGACAGGCCGCCGGCAACGATCCCCCCCCGCTGCCCATCCGCCTGTCGTGGCAGGAGCCCACCAGGCAACGCGCGGCACCCGCCGGCGGAGGGCGAGCCACTGCGCGAGGCCGACAGCGGCACCGAACACGCCCAATGCGGTCCCCGCGCCCATCGCGAGGACGAGGGCTCCCCTTCCCGGGGACGTGATTCCCACGTGGGGCTCCTCGAGGACGCGGCCCACCTGGCCGCCCAGCGCGCCTCCGAGGGAGAAGCCCAGTGCGTTGGCAAGGATCCACCTCGTCCCCAGTTCCGGCTTCATTCGATCCAACCTTCGAGCACGGCATGACTCTTCGAGGAAGGTTCGGGCCTCGCCGCCAAGGAACCCGACCCCGCGTTCGCGGGGGGCGGCTCATCCAGGTCGGTTCGGGCCACGCCTAGAAATCGCCTTCGGTACCGCGAGCCGACCGGGTTCATCGGGCCGGCCCTCCGGAACACCGGCTTGTACGCCATCACCAGTGCAGCCAGCCACGCGAACGGGTACCCAAAGATCGCCTCTCCGCCCGGGGTCGTTCCCGGCGCGAAGCCGTGCTGGTGCAGCAGCCCCGTGGGCCCGTTCATCACGACCTCGAGCGTTCCGCCAATCAGGAGCGCGATGAGCACCGCGTACCACCCAGCACGGCGTCCTTCCTGGAGCAGCGTGCGAGCGATCACGCAGAGGAGGAGGCCTCCGATCGCCGCATAGACCCCAGCCATGAAGTAGTGGACGCTGGAGTGCGGGTTCAACCACCAGCGCTCGTGGAGAGCCAAGCGCATCGCCCACATCGCGTGCTCCCCCATCGCGATGACCACTCCCCAAACCACGAGCCACGAGGCGGTCCTCAGGACGCCCAGGCGCTTTCGGGCGACGATCAGCGCAACCGTCGGTGCCAGGACCACGCTCACGGCCAGTACTCTCATCAACATCGGCGACATGGGTGGGATCTCCCAATCCGTTCGGAAGCGTTCGCTGATGTGCCAGCAACTTCCTTCCTGCATCGCTCGATCCGACGGTACGGAGAGGCCGGGGTCCGGTCATCGGGGTGAGCCCGGGAATCAATATGGGGGCTGGCCCCGAGGCGCGGGCGCTGCGGAGCACGAAGGGCTAGTTCATTCGGAGGTATGCAAGAACCGCGAGCACCCTCCGGTGGTCGTCGGGCGTGGGCAGGAGCCCGAGCTTCGTGAAGATGCTGGCGACGTGCGTCTCGACGGTCTTCGGGCTGAGGAACAGCCGCGCGGAGATGGCGTTGTTCGAACGCCCCTCGGCCATGAGCGCCAGCACGTCCCGCTCTCGCTCGGTCAGCATGTCGAGCGGGTCGCGGTCTCGTCGTCGGCCAAGGAGCTGGTGGACGACCTCCGGGTCGATGACGGACCTGGCCCCACCCACCCGTCGTACGGCGTCCGCGAACTCCTCGAAGTCCGACACCCGGTCTTTCAACAAGTAGCCGACACCGGCCGCCCGGTCACCCAGGAGCTTCATCGCATGATGGGTCTCCACGTACTGCGACAGGACCAGCACCCCCACGTCGGGGTGCTCGTCTCGGATCCGCTGCGCGGCCACCAACCCCTCGTTCGTATGGGTGGGCGGCATGCGGATGTCCACGATCGCCACGTCCGGCGGGTCCTTGTCCACGAGCTTGACGAGCTCTTCCGAATCTCCGGCCTGGCCCACGACCTTGAAGCCGGCATCCGACAGGAGCCTGGCGAGGCCCTCCCGAAACAGCACCGAGTCGTCGGCCAGGACTACCCGCATGGCATCTCCGCCAACACCCTCGTGCCGTGACCGGCAGAGCTCTCGACCATGAGCCGCCCGTCGACTGCGGCCACCCGGTCCGCCAGCCCACGGAGCCCCGACCCCTTGGCGGCATCCGCGCCGCCGACGCCGTCATCGGCGACCTCCACGACCAGCCGGCCGTCCGCTCGGGCGGCACTCACGATGATCGCGGAGGCCCTAGCGTACTTCGCGGCGTTCGTGAGCGCCTCCGAGACCACGTAATAGGCGGTGACCTCGACCTCGGGCACGAACCGTCCGTCGGGCACCCGGGCAAGCGTGACGGGAACCGGCGAGCGCTCCGCAAGCGAGACCAATGCCGGACCCAGGCCTTCCTCGGTCAGGATCGCCGGATGGATGCCTCGTGCCAGGTCGCGGAGCTCCGACAGCGTCAGCTTCAGCTCGTCGGCCGCCTCGTCCACCCCCTTGGCGAGACCGGGCTGGGCCTCGGGGCCGAGCTGCGCCCGGGCCATCCGCACCGCCAGGGAGAGAGTCACCAGCCTCTGTTGGGCCCCATCGTGGATATCGCGCTCCAGGCGCCTACGCTCGGCATCCCGTGCCGTCACCAAGCGTTGGCGGGAGGCTTTGAGCTCCTGGATGAGCCGGATGTTTCGAAGGACCAGCCCAGCCTGGGACGCTAGGTCCGCAAGAAGCTTGTCCTCGGCCGGGGCCAGCGGCTCCCCGGGGGGCTTGACAAGGGCGAGGGCACCCAGCAGCTCCCCCTGGTGGGCGACGGGAACGGCCCGTGTGGCGCCTTCGAAAGCGGGGAGCTCTGAACCGACGACGGGGATTGTTTCGGTGGGCTCCGCCTCTTCCGGCCAGGCCACGGCCCGATGCAGCTTCTCGCCGACGTTCAGCCAAACCTCGGCAGAGGAGGCCCCCGTGCCCTCCGCCAGGGCCCTGGCCATCCTGGGCAGCAGTTCCTCCGAGGCGAAGGTCCCGCCCATCCGTGCGGCGAAGGCCGAGAGCACCTCGTAAGGGGTGGCCCTGCGCCCATACACCACGCGATTCGCCAAGCGCTGGACCCGTTCCCGAACCGGCTGGAAGGCAACGGCCACGAGGGCGGTAGCCAGGATCGAGAGCGCGACGTTCGGCTCCCCCCGGGTCCCGATGAGGTTGCCCAGGCCCACGACCACCGCCACGTAGACGGCGGTGATGAACGCGGCGAGCGCCCCCAAAACCACGGTCTTGGCGATGACGAGGTCGATGTCGTAGAGGCGGTAGCGGAAGATCGCGATGCCAAGCGAGACCGGGATCGCCGAGAAGGCGAGGATTCCGCTGGCGGTGGAGATCCACTGGTCTTGCATCCCCACCATCTCCAGGATGCCGTTGAGAAACACTGTGGCGGCCAGAACCGCCGCTGCGAAGGCGAACCACTTGATCTGCTGCCGCTCCTCTCGGCCTGAGCGGCGAAACCGAAGGATCAGGGAGCTGGCCGCAACAACGGCGAGCACGACGAAGATCGGCTCGGTGCCCCTCAAGAGCAGCGTCAGTGCCGCACCGGCGGCCTCCACACCGACCGGGTTCCGCCCGGGAAGACGGTCGGCCGGGCCGCCCGCCTGCGCGAAGGGGCCGGGGACGAGGGCCATCGCCACGGCGCCGATCGCAAGGAGCCCCCCCGAGAACCAGGCGATCGGTCGCCATCGCCGGGACGGCAGTCTCCCATCGGGAAAGAGGAGTGGCAGGAACGTCAACAGCAGCCCAAGCGCGACGATGGCGACCCAATTCGCCGCCCAAGCCGCCCACGCTCCTCCCGGAAGGGAGCCGGGGTCGGTGATCAATGTGTGGATCGCGTACTCCTTTGCCAGCGACGCGATTCCGGAGGAAGCCCCGATGCCGAGGAGCAGCCACCCGATGGAGTTCGACGTCCGACGGGAGGCGACGAGGGCACCGGCTGTTCCCATCCCCAGAGTCATCGCAGTGAGGGGGAGGTCGCCGATGAACATCGCTCCCGTCTTGTCCACGGCGCTCAGCGCGAGGTCGAGCGCCGCGAGCAGCACCACGAATCCCCACACGAACCACGCCAGGCGGGCGGCGGTTCGTGGCCTCATCGGACGCCCTCCATGGCGTGAGCGGGGACGTGCCCCGAGACGATCGTCCCCTCGCCAGGGGCCGACCGAACCTCGAGCAGGCCGCCGAGGGCCTCGACTCGGTCGGCCATGTTCTGCAGCCCCGACCCACGTGGGGTGCTCGCGGGGTCGAAGCCAACTCCGCCGTCTTCCACGATGAACGCGAGGGTGCCGTCCGCGTGCGACAGGCGGACCACCGCCCATCCCGCGTTCGCGTACTTCGCGGCATTCTGCAGAGCCTCGAGGCAGCAGAAGTACGCGGCTGCCTCAGCCTCCTGCGGGTAGCGCTCGATCCCGTCGGCCTCGATCTCCACGGGGACCGCGGCCCTGTGGGCCTGGGCCTCAAGGGCGGCGACCAGGCCCCGCTCGGCGAGGAGCGGCGGGTAGATGCCTCGGGCCAGATCTCGGAGCTCCGAGAGCGTGTCGGTCGTCTCGGAGTGGAGTCGTGCGAGCGCCTCCCTGTCGGCATCGCCCACCGCGATCCGCTCGAGGAGCTGGAACTTCACGGCAAGGGCAACCAGCCGCTGCTGGGCCCCGTCGTGGATGTTGCGCTCCAGACGTCTTCGCTCGGCGTCCTGGGCCGTCGCCAGGCGCTGGCGGGAGGCCTTGAGATCCTCGATGAGTCGGACGTTTCGAAGGACAAGCCCGGCCTGGGAGGCAAGGTCGAGGAGGAGCTTGTCCTCGGCCGGGGTGAGGGGCTCCCCCGGGGGCTTGGTGATGGTGAGGGCCCCGAGCAGCTCCCCCTGGTGGGCAACGCGCACGGTCTTGGTCGACTCCGGAAAGGCCCGGATCTCGCCGTTCTCCGCTCGGAGCAGTTCAGAGGGCGGCGGCGCCTCGGGCCATTCGGTGGCGCGGTGCATCACGTCCCCCACCTTCAGCCACACCTCGGCCTTGGCCGCCCCGGTGCCCTCGGCTAGGATCCTGGCCATCCGGGGCAGGAGCTCCTCGGAGTCGTAGGTCCCCCCCATCCGGGTGGCGAAGGCCGAGAGGACCTCGTAGGGGGTTGCCCTCCGCCCGTAGACCAACTTGTTGGCGAAGCGCTGGACCCGCTCGCGCACCGGCTGGAAGGCCACCGCCACCACGACCGTGGCCAGGATCGAGAGTGCGACGTTCGGTTCCCCGCGGGTCCCGAGGAGCTGCCCTAGCCCGACGACCACCACCACGTACACGGCAGTGATGAACGCAGCGAGGGCCCCGAACACCACGGTCTTTGAGATGACGAAGTCGATGTCGTAGAGGCGGTAGCGGAAGATCGCGACGGCGCAGCTGACGGGGAAGCCGATGAAGGCGACGGCGAGGAACAACATCCCGATCACATGGGGCGTTGTGCCGGTCCCGAAGAAGACGAAGCCGAACCCGATCGGCAGGAACGACGCCGCGTACACGAACCACTTCAGCTGCTGGCGATCTTCCCCGTGCGCGCGCCGAACGCGGAGCACGAGGGAGACGACCGACGCGATGAGAAAGACGAACAGCGCGAGGAAGGCGATCATGAACAGCGTAATCCCGACCGCAGCAAAGACACCGCGAGCGCCCCACGGGTTCTCGAGCCCAAGCTTCTCGACCCCATCGGGATCGAAGGGCGTGAGCGACAGGAGGGTCACCAGCGCCCCCAGGGCCGTCCACACGACCACTCGCCAGCGAGGCGAGGGAAGTCGGCCGCTCGGGAACAGCAGGAACAGGAGCGGGATGCCGAACTCCGCGACGAAGAAGATGGTGTTGTACAGGAGAGCCATGGGTATCCCGGCGGGGAGCGAGCCGGGATGAGCGACCAGGGCGTAGGCCGCGTAGCCGAACGCGAAGTGTTCGATCGCCCACACGAGGGCGAGACCGCAGACGATCCACCCGATGGGGTTGGCGGGTCGTCGGGAGGCGATCAGGCTCCCGATCACGGACGAGGCCAGGAAGGCGACCGAGGCAACCGCAAGCCAAGGCGCGCCCCCGACCGGGTCCTCGGGGACGTGTGACACGGCCTGCAGGGTCAGGCCGGTCGAGATGAGAACCGCGTAGAGCGCGGTGGAGCCCCACGCCATCACCGAGGCGGTGCGGGTCTTCATTGGCCCTCCCCATCGCTCGAGCCCGGCGCTAGATCGTCGAGCCCGCCTCCTTCGAGGAGCGCATCCAGCGCCGCCCCGGAGAGCTCCCCCTTGTCGATGAAGCCCCGAGCGCCGCTTGAGGAGACCCGCCGTCCATAGTCGGACGCATCGCGACTCGAGATCAGGACGACCACCGGTGCGTCGCCGCCTCCGAGCAGCCGCCTGGTTACTTCGAACCCGTCGATGTCGGGAAGCTGGACGTCGAGGAGGACAACTCGGGGTCGGAGCTCGCGCACCGCCGAGATGGCCGATGCACCGTCCTCGGCCTCGCCGATAACCTGATATCCCTCCGCCTGGAGCAACGCTCGGGCCCAGGACCTGAACCCCGCGTGGTCGTCGACGATCAGGACGGTCTTCGCCACCGAAGGATCGTCCCATCGAAGCACACGGGCTCCATCGGGGCTAGCCCTGAGATCGAACCGGGGCTGGCCCCGACGACGAGCGATCGTCAAGAAGCTACCTTCGGCGACGCCTGAACCGAAAGGCGGCAGCGATGCGGATGTTGGATGGAGCCGAAACGGGCGTCACCCGAAGGCGCGGTGCCGTTCACCTCGTGGGCTCCACTTCCTGGTGCAGGTCGTGGAGAACGGGATCGGTGTCGTCGTTGTGAGCTTCGAGAAAGGCTGCTAGGGATTCGGGTACCTTCTCGGATCCCGCGGACGGAGAAAGTGGCGGATGATTGCCCAAGATCACGCAGGTTGCGGTCGCGACGGGCGGCCGCGCTCAAGACACGCCGCCCTGCGGGGGCGCTGTACCGAGAGCAGTACGAGGGGAGGGTTGGCGATGCGCTGGTGGAAAGGATCAACTGCCCTGCTTGGGCTTCAGGTGCTCGTGGTGCTCGCCCTGACCGCGGGGGTGGCCCTGGGCGACAACAAGGGCGGCACGCTGAAAAAGACGTCCCATCCCGTGCTGTGGTCGGGAGCGGTGGACGGGCAGGCTCCACCTTCTGGCGAGGTTCCCGAGTGCCAGGCCGTGTCCTGCGACCGGTTCGACCTCACCCTCGACCTTCCCAACGGGGTGTGGGACCACAAGCCGGGCGGCCTCCAGGTGGCGATTCGATGGACGGCCGCCGTCGATCCGAATGACGCGGCCCTCACCGACAATCTCCTGCTGTACGTCTACCGGGACGGGGCCCTGGTGGCCGCCTCGGCCGGCATCATCTCGACGGCTCAGTCCGTGCTGATCCCGTCCGCCTCGGACGGCCTGTACAGCATCTACGTGGCGTTTGACCCGACATCCCCGAGCCCCGTTGTCGAGTACGAGGGCTTGGCGGAGGTCGAGTACGGCCCGAAGGCCAAGCCCCTGCGACGGCTCCTGCCCGATCTGGCATCTCGGCCCCAGCGCAACGTCACCTTCGACACACCCCCGCCGATCTTCTTCGAGCAGAATCCGATCCCCGGCGAGAGCTGTCATCCGAGCGAGAAAGAGGAGGAGGAGGCGCAGACCTGCCTGCGGTTCGATCAGGTGCTGGCCAACGTGGGCGAGGGCCCCCTCCAGCTCCGGTTCGTTCTGCCGCACGACCCGTCATCTACTGAGCGGGATGTCCTCCAGCGTGTCTTCTGGAGCGACGACCCGGCACACTTCGACCAGCTCCAGGCCGGAGAATGGGAGTTCCACCCAACCCATGACCATGTCCACTTCACGTCGTTCGCCGTCTCGAACCTGTGGAGCTCGAACGAGCTCGGCGAGCGGCTGGGGCCCGAGCCCGTGACGAGCGGCCGGAAGGTCAGCTTCTGCGTGGTGGACGTCGAGATCGACGCCTGGGCCGACAAGGGCGACGGGCCACGCACCTACAACGCGCCCGACTGCCTGTTCCCCACGGAGAGCGACGAGGACAACGACTACCTGGTCCAGGGCATCACGGGCGGCTGGGCGGACGTGTACGAGTGGTACCTCCCCGACCAGTACATCGAGGTCACCGGCCTGACCGACGGCCTCTACCTGCTCGAGACGATCGTCGACCCCGACGAAACGATCCTCGAGGCCAACGAATCGAACAACTGCGGCTCCGTACTGATCCAGCTCTCCGGCATGGGGACCGACTCCCCGAGTGCTGAGCTGCTCGGAAAGGGCCCGCCGTGCTGAGGCCATCGATCGCGACGTCGAAGACCGACGGGGGTCACCGAGTAAGAGGACCAGCGATCCTTCGAGGTGTTGCGGGACCGGCTCCCGTTCGTGACCGCCGACGAATTGAGGCCTCCCGCCCGAGGCTCCGAAGGAGGGAGCGAGGACCGATGACGCGGGGGGCGATGGGAGATCAAAGGAAAGACCGTCCTCATCACGCGCGGCGGGAGGGATCGTATCGGAGCTGACGCGGCACCTCTCGGAGAGGAGAACGAACCTGGCCCTCGTCGACGTCGATGAGACGGCCTCGAGCGACAGGGCGCCGAGTGGGCGACTGCGCAGCTTGTCGCTGAATGGTGCACGTACGGCTGGTGTCGGAGGACCGACACGAACCATAAGCACACCAACCTTGGCTCGGGGGGAGCTTCACCTCGCCATCTGATGCCCGGCGGATCGTGACTTCCGGGGGACGGATCGCTATCGTCGCAAGCGAACGAGGCCGCGCGCAGCGGGACCGTACGCGTGGGGACCCACACTGGGTAACCAAGACCGCGTAACCCACGGGTGGCCGCTCTGGTCAGACGTTCTGCGGCGGAATCCATCTGCGGCGGCCACGACTTGGAACATGCCGATTCTGAGTCACCCTCGCACCGTCATCCACATGCCGTGCCGAGGTCGAAGGGTGATCGTCGGCCAGAGCTTGACGGGGTGTCCGGGTACCAGATCAAGCCGGAATCGTTGGGCGATGGTGGCAAGAAGCAGCACGGCTTCGGTCAGTGCGAACGAGCTGCCGATGCACAGGCGCGGGCCCCCTCCGAAGGGGAAATAAGCGAACTTCGGGAGGCGCCGTGCCAGACCGTCGCTCCAGCGTTCGGGGCGGAAGGCCTCCGGGTCCTCGAAGAACCTGGGGTCTCGATGAACGACCCACGGGCTCACGACGATGGTGGACCCTTTCGGGATGCGGTGGTCCCCGACCTCGCAGTCACGGAGGGCGTCCCGACCCAATGTGGGGGCGGGTGGGTACAGCCGCATGGACTCGGTCACGACCATCATGGCGTACGAAAGTCGCTGGAGGTCGGCCATCACTGGCCGCCGCTCTCCGAGCACGGCGTCCAACTCCGCCGAGAGCCGCCGCCGCACCTCGGGGTTCTCCGACAGGAGATACCAGGTCCAGGTGAGAGCGACCGCCGTGGTCTCGTGGCCGGCCAGAAACACGGTCATGAGCTCGTCTCGAAGCTGCTGGTCGCTCATGCCCGAGCCGTCGTCATCTCTTGCGTGGAGGAGCATCGACAACAGGTCGTCCCGGTCCTCCCCATCAGTACGGCGCTCCGCGACGTAGCCATAGATGATCCTGTCGAGCCGTCGGACGGCCCGGCGAAGGCGGAGATTGCGGGGGGTCGGAAGAGACTCGGGAACCGGAATGACGCTCCTTAGATGGGCTACGAAACGCTCGAGGACCACTCGAAACGCCCGATCCACCTCCTCGGAGTCCCTCTCGGCGTCGGCTCCAAACAGCGTCCTCCCGACGATCTGGAGGGTGATTCGCATCATGTCCTCGTGGATGTCGCGGACCTCGCCGTCCTTCCAAACCTCGATCAGCTCCCCGGCACTTCTGACCATCGTTTCGGCATAGCCCGCGATCCGTTCGTGGTGAAACGCCGGTTGGACCAGGCGTCGCTGCCTTCGCCAGAGCTCTCCCTCGCCCGTCAGCAGTCCGTTCCCGAAGACCAGGCGATTGATCCGAAGCATGAGCGGTTTCTGGAAGTTGTGGCTGTCCGTGACCATGACCTGGCGAATGAGATCGGGATGACTGACGAGGAAGATCTTCCGCGGGCCGACGCAGAGAGGAACGAGGTCGCCGTATTCACGCGCCCACCGAACGTAGGATCGGAGCCGGTCAACGCGGAGCTCGGGCAGGTTCCCCGTCAGAAGGTGACCCTTCGGCCCCCTGAGGGGGTCGGTGAGCATCGGTGCGGGGAATCCGGTGTCGGACTCCTCGCTCGAGCGGTGGTACCCATGCCCCACCGTCGATCCGGCTACCTGCGGTTCGGCAATCCCGGTGGCGACGCTCATCTTGCGCCTCCCAGACTCGAGGCCGCCGTTGTGCCGGCGTCGCCGGTCGGGCCGTGGCCCACAAGCGACCTGATGAGCTTGAACTTCGCCGCCTGACCTCCTTCGCGAGGGATCGTGGCGACCACGCGGACGTCGATCGGTGGCGCCTGGACCCGCAGCTTGGCTAGTGTCTCGCCGAGGCTCTGGGCCACGCCGGCCCTGCATTCCTCAGCCGAGCCTCCCGCCGCCAACACCACCAGCACGTGGAGGCCCTGCTCGTCGTGGAGGACCTGGTATTGGCGCACGTCGCGGCGCGCGGCGAGCGGACTGCGTACGTGGATGGGATGGATGGGGACGTCCCGGCCGTCCGGCCCCCGAAGATGGAGCATGTCGTCGTTCTTCCCCTCGATCTCACTCACGAGGGCGAGAGACCGCCCGCAAGGGCACGCTTCGGCCGAAATCGTCAGCATGTCGGAGACCTCGTACCGGATCAGCGGTTGCGTGTAGTTGAAGAGGTTCGTCACCAGCACCTTGTGGCCCGGAGACCCGAGGGGTACGGGGCGGTTCGACTCGTCGACGGCCTCGAAGATCGCGAGGTCCTCATTCAGATGGAACCCCCGGTGCTCGGGACAGTCCGATCCGATCATCCCCACCTCGGTCATCCCGTACAGGTCGAAGGGTGGGACGCCCCAAGCCTCACGGATCCGCCGATGCATATCCGAGGTTCGCATCTCACCGGTCGTGGAGACGACCCGGGGGCGGATCCGCAGGCGCCCTTCCTGCTGCTCGATCGCCAGCAGCGCCCCGATCGACGGATAAGCCTGCAGGATGTCCGGCTGGAACACGTTCAGATGGTCGACCAGATCCTCGATGGGCCTCGTCGCCTCGAGGCGCAGTAGCCGGTACAGGCCAACGTCTGCGCTCGATGCGCAGCGGTTGCTCATGTGCAGGGGGCTTGGCGCCCCGATGGCCGCCCACCGAAGCCGGTGAGGGAGTCTGGGCGAGACCCCCATCAGGGACGCGTACCGCAGGACGGAGGCCATGACCGTGCTCCACGCCCTTCGCTCGAAGACGAAGAGGCCCCGCAGGCCGGACGTGCCACTGGTCACCAGAACGCGGTAGCGGCCTCGGTAGTAGTCGTCGCGAGTAAGTCCGTCGACGTGTCGCTCGAGGTCGGGCAGGGTCAGCCGTCGATCGGTGACGAGGCGGTCGAAGTTCTCCATCATCGCCGCCTTCGTCAGGACCGGCAGCTCCTGAGGGACGAGCTCGCCTTCGGGCAGGTTCGGACCGAGGAGCTCCCGGTAGAAGGGCGAGTTTGCGACGGCATACCGCACGAGGGCGGCGAGGCGCACTCGTTGGTAGGCGACAAGCTCGGTCCGGGTCCAGTGCTCTCGAGCCTGGAGGGCTCGGGCGATCCGGAGCGCGCGGCCGGCGTCCCCCAGCCGCTTGACCGTGTAGAGAGTTCTCATCGCGCCTCCTCCTTCCCGGGGACGTCGACGACCGTGAAACTCTTGAAGAGCGCTTCCCACATGGCCTGGACGAGCTCGTCGGAGGCGGTGTCTGCCACGACGAGCTGCTCGAGCACCACGCCCTGCGCCGTCGCCCACGCCCCTTTTGCCATCTCTCGTGCGGGCAGCACGAGCTGGAGGCCCAGCGCTGCGACCGTGGCCTCGATCCTCTCCGCCAGGGCGTTGAGGACTCGCTCGTGGCGGAGGGCAAGCTTCCGCCGGAGATCCGGGTGACGGCTCGCATATGCCCAGAATTCGGTCACGAGGAGCGACCAGTCGGCCGGCTGATGCGAGGTCTCCATCCACGCACGGGCTGCCCGTCGAATCTCGCCCTCGAGGGTCGACCTCCGTCGGGCAGCGGCGCGATCCAGTTTCTCGACTCGCTCAGCGAAGCGCAGGTCGAGGAGCGCGAGGAACAGGTCCGCCTTGCTGTCGAAGTTCGAGAAGACCGCACCCTTCGTGAACCCAGCCTCCTCGGCGATCTGCTCCAAGGAGGTGCCATGGAAGCCCTGGCGGAGGAACAGCCGCCGGGCCGCATCCAGGATCCGACGCCTGGTCAGGGACTTGCTCTCCTCCCGGTTGAGGCGGCGTTGCATCTTCATACCGCCGGTATCTTCATACCATCGGTATCTGATGTCAAGACCCCTGTGGGTGCATCCGTCTGGCGAAGGCCACGGAGTTCGAGCAGGCCCTCTGGTGGGCCGAGAGGGGTCTCGCCGTCGACGGCGAGAACGCGGGCCGGCCAGACGCGACGCCCTGAACGTGACGCTCGATGAGGTGGGCTCACGGGAGGGCGGTGGCAGTTTGTTGGTGTCGGAGGGCCGACCAGCACAAAGTGCCACCCGGACTGGCGGCTCCTGACCTGGTCTGAAGTCGCTGATAGACGGCAAGGTCCACACGGAAGCCGGTAAGAGCGGAGCTCGCGATGTAAGAATGGATCCCCTTTCGGCCGCTAGTGGAAAGGGTTGGCGTGAGCCGTGATGAAGAAGACTTCAACGAGATTGTTCGCCGCCTCCGAAGCG
>Ga0209853_1000011_pt1 | contig 51377 bp, 53 predicted proteins | sample GWRWS1_30_40_FD_187224 | JGI IMG/M metagenome (GOLD analysis project Ga0209853, IMG submission 187224) | Riverbed sediment microbial communities from areas with vegetation nearby in Columbia River, Washington, USA - GW-RW S1_30_40 (SPAdes)... | ecosystem: Environmental > Aquatic > Freshwater >...
CAGGTGGCGAAGTTCGACGACCTCCCGTACGTCCACACGCTGACCTCGCCCCTCGGGGCCTGGAGCGTCCACAACAACGAGGTCAGGGGGAACCGGTCGTACGCGTCCTGGTACACGCACGGGATCGTGGCCCTCGACCTCGCCCCGCTCAACGCGGCCACGCCCGGGGACCCGGTGATGGTGGGCCAGTTCGTTCCGGACGGCGCCCCGTCCCACAGCGCCTTCGTCCCGAGCGGCCCCATCGTGTGGGGCGTGGCCATCCGGGCGAGCGACGGGTTGATCTTCGCCTCGGACATGAACAGCGGGCTCTGGATCGTGCAGGCCACGGGCCCGGCCGCCCCGTAGCGGCCGGGCCCCTGGGCCCTCCTCGTCGGGCGATCAGATCAGGCGCCGCCTGGACGGAGGCCAGTACACGAGGCGCACCGTGGCTTTGATGCGGTCGGTCGTGACCGGCCCGAAGTGGCGGCTGTCGGTGGAGGCGGCAGGGCTGTCGCCCTCCACCCACCACTCGTCGAACGCCAGGAACCGGCCGCCCGGGGCGAGCTCGCCGGGGATGCCGGTGATGCGCTTCACCATCTCGAACCCCGGACGCGCCGGATGCTCCACGACCACCACGTCCCGCCGGCGGAGCCGTGCGGGCTTCACGGCGAGAGCCCAGTCACCGGGCAGGAGCGTGGGGGCCATGCTGGGGCCGGTGACCTCGACCTTGAACGGCTCCCACCGAAGGAAGCTGTAGGCGAGGGCCACGCCGACCGCCACGGCCGCTGCCGTCTGGCTCAATCTCCGACCTCGGTGATAGGTTCTGTCGGAGACCTCGTCCGAAGGAGGCGGCATGTCCATCCGCGAAGCTTTGCTCAAGCCCCACCGTGTCGTCCATGCCCACTGCGACCTGCCGTGCGGCATCTACGACCCGGCCCAGGCCCGCATCGAGGCCGAGTCGGTCAAGGCCGTCCAGGCTCGGTACCAGGCCCCGGACAAGTTCAAGACGGCGGGCGAGACGGTGGAGGACTACAGGGCCCGGTGCCTTCAGATCAAGGAGGAGCGGGCTAACCTGGTCAAGGAGCACCTTTGGGTGCTGTGGACCGACTACTTCAAGCCCGAACACCTCGAGGCCTACCCCCAGCTCCACGAGCTGTTCTGGAAGGCCACCAAGGAGGCCGGGGCGGCGAAGAAATCCCAAGACCCGGAGCAGGGCGAGAAGCTGCTCACCCTGATCGACGAGATCGCCAAGATCTTCTGGGAGACCAAGGCCGCGTAGGCCTCACGCACCGGGGGAACGAAGCGGCGGGTTCGCGCCTCGGTTCGGCTAGGCTCGCCGGACGATGAAGGACATCGGCCTGGTCGGTGTGCCGTTCTCCGGCAAGTCCACGCTGTTCACCGCGCTCACGCATGCGGGCGCGAAGGGCGGCCACGCGAACCAGGCCGTCGTGCCGGTCCCGGACCCGCGCGTCGAGACGCTCGCCGAGATCGAACGGTCGAAGCGGGCCGCCCACGCGCAGGTCCGATTCGTCGACGTCCCCGGCGGCACGTCTTCCGCGCACGGCATCGGACAGCTCCGGGAGACGGACGCGCTGTGCCTGGTGATCCGTTGCTTCGGCCCGGACGCCAAGCCGGCGGCCGAGCTGGCGGAGGTCACGGCTGACCTGGTCCTGGCCGACCTCGCGGTGGTCGAGCCGGCCTTGGAGAAGGCCGAGAAGCACTCCAGGGGCAAGCCGACCGAGGAGGTGGGCGCGCTGCGGAAGGCCCGGGATGCCCTGTCCGCCGAGACGCTCCTCCGCGACGCCGGCCTGGCGCAGGAGGACCTGACGCACCTCCGGCCCTTCGCGCCCCTGACTCTCAAGCCGTGGGTCGTGGTGGCGAACCTCGAGGAAGGCGCCGGCGTGCCGTCCGACCTCTCCGAGGGAACGCTCGGCGTGTGGGCCGAGATCGAGGCGGAGACCGCGGAGATGGACGATGAGGAGGCCCGCGCGCTGCTCGACGAGTTCGGCGTGCACGAGCCCGGCCTGGAGAAGGTGGTGCACGCGTGTTACCGGGCCCTCGACCTCATCACGTTCCTCACGGGCGGGCCCGAGGAGGCCCACGCGTGGGAGGTCCGCCGCGGCGCGAAGGCGCCGGAGGCCGCGGGGATGGTCCACAGCGACATGGAGCGCGGTTTCATCCGGGCCGAGGTCATCCCGTTCGACGACCTGGTCGCCGCGGGGAGCATGGAGGCTGCCAAGCACAAGGGCCTGGTCCGGGTGGAGGGCAAGGACTACGTCGTCCAGGAGGGCGACGTGGTGCACGTCCGCTTCGCAGTCTAAGCGCGCTAGCTTTCTCTGGCGTTGTAGTCCCTCAACCCTTAGTATCCTGAGCCCATGAGCGAGGGCTACCGGATCGGGGAGGCCGCCGAGATGCTCGGCGTGCGGGTGGAGACCCTCCGGCGGTGGGAGCGCGAGGGAGCGATCAGGGCCACCCGAACCAGGGGCGGACAGCGCCTGATCCCCGCCGACGAGGTGGCCCGGCTCCTGGCCGAGCGGCGGTCGCGCCCCAGGGTCACGGCGGGGAGCGTCCGCAACCGGTTCCCCGGCATAGTCACCGAGGTGAAGCGGGACAAGCTCGCCGCGACCGTGGAGATCCTGGCGGGCCCTCACCGGATCCTCGCCTTCATCACCCGCGAAGCAGTGGACGAGATGGGCCTGAAGCCGGGGATGCACGCCGTGGCCACGGTGAAGGCCACCAACGTCATGGTTGAGCTCGCGGAATGAGCGCTGCCGTAACAGGGCCCGCCGCCGGTGGGTTCCGGATAGGCGTGGGCGAGGCCGCCGGCGCCGTGGCCGACCTCGGCGTGCTGGTTCCCCTGGCGGCGGCGCTCATCCTGGTGAACGGCCTCGACCCCGGCGCCCTCCTCGTGTGCGCCGGGCTCCTCGTCATCGCCGCAGGCGTGGCCTTCCGTGTCCCCTTCCCGATTCAGCCGCTGAAGGCCCTGACGGCCGTGGCCGTGGCCCAGCAGCTCTCGCCCGACGTGATCCACGCCGCCGGTCTCGAGCTAGCGGGCTTCCTCATCCTGCTGTCGGTGGGGCATGTCGCCGACGTCGTGGCCCGCCTGTTCACGAAGCCCGTGGTCCGGGCCCTCCAACTTGGCGTGGGGGGGCTCCTCGTCCTCACGGCGCTCCGCCTGGTCCAGAGCCCACCTGACCTCTTCGCGGGAACGCCGCCCTCTCCCTGGCCCGTGGTTCTGGCGGTCCTGGCGTTCGGCGCCGTCGCGGCCGCCGCGCACAAGCGCCACTACTGGGCGGCGCTCGCTCTGTTCGGCGTGGGCTGTGCGGCCGTCCTCGTCGCGGTCCAACCGAGCGTCGGCGGGCCGGCGTTCGCGCTTCCCTCGGTGCGGGTCCCGCCGGCGGCCGCGTTCGGGACGGCCTTCCTCCTCCTGGTGGTCCCCCAGCTCCCCCTCACGTTCGGGAACGCCGTGGTGGCCGTGAACGACCTGGCGCACGAGTACTTCGGCCCTGCAGCGGAGCGGGTGAGCCCATCGCGGGTGTGCCTCTCGGCGGGCCTGGGAAACACGGTCTCCGCGCTCCTCGGCGGGATGCCGATGTGCCACGGCGCCGGCGGCCTCACCGCTCACGTTCGCCTGGGGGCCCGGACCGCGGGGATGAACCTGCTCCTCGGTGGGGCCTTCCTGTTCCTGGGGCTATTCTTCGCCGCCCAGGTTCCGGTGCTCCTGGGACTCCTCCCGGTGTGGGTGTTGGCGGCGTTCCTGGCCTACGCGGGGTTCCGCCACGCCTGGCTGGTGAGCGACCTCCGGGGCGCGCCCCTGGCCATCGCCGCGGTCTCCGGGATCCTCGGCGCCCTCCTCGGGAACCTGGCCGTCACGGCCTCGGTCGCGCTGATCGCCGACCACGGGTGGCGGCTCCTGGTGCGAGCCCCCGCGAGGAAGGTGGGGACGGGGGTCTGAGTTTCCCGCCCGGCCCGGGTACGCTTGCCGGGACCATGGCCACAACCGACGAACGCCGGCGGGATCCCGAGCCCTCGGCCCTCGAGCGACTGCTGGAGCGCGTGCCCCTGGAGGGGCCCGTTGCGGCGGAGGCCGAAGGCTCCCGCAGGAAGGAGCACCCCCCGCTCATCCGGGAGGTCCCGGTCCTCGTCCTCATCTCGCTGGTCGTGGCCATCCTCATCAAGTCCTCCCTCGTCCAGGCGTTCTTCATCCCCTCCTCCTCGATGGAGCCCACGCTCATGCCGGGAGAGACCGGGTGCTGGCGAGCAAGCTCGCGTACCAGTTCGGCGACGTCGGCCGGGGCGACGTCGTCGTCTTCGAGAACCCGAACCCCGCGTTGCTCCCGGACCGGAGCGTCCTCGGGTCCTTCTTCCACTGGCTGGGCGAAGGCCTGGGGTTCGCGCAGCCGGAGGAAGAGGACCTCATTAAGCGGGTGATCGGGGTCCCCGGCGACATCGTCGAGATCAGGGATCGCACCGTCCACGTGAACGGGCAACCGCTCGCCGAGCCCTACCTGACGCCCGACGCCCAAGCGGCCATGGGCGACTACGGCCCGGTGACGGTGCCGGAGGGCATGCTGTTCGTGTTGGGCGACAACCGGGGCAACTCGGCCGACTCGCGGGCGATCGGCTTCGTGCCGGAGGACCGGGTGGTCGGCCGGGCCTTCGTGATCATCTGGCCGCCTTCGGACGCCGGGGGACTGGACTGATGCCGCCGACGCCATTCGGCCGTCAGGACGAGGCCGGGATGCCCTTCCCCTTGGCCCACTCGTCGAGGAGCCGGTAGGCCTCGTCCTTCTCGATGGGACCAAGCTCCAGGCGAAGCTCCATGAGGTGCTCGAGGGCCTCCCCCACCATCGGGCCGGGTCCGATACCGAGGTGGGCCATGACCTCGTTGCCGTCGAGCGGCGGCCGGATGGCCTCCAGGTTCTCCTCCTCGGCGATGTGCGCGATCCGCTCCTCCAGCTCGTCCTGGAGGGCCTGGAACTGCTTGGCCCTGAACCGGTTCCCCGTGGTGACGTCGGCCCGGGTCAGCTGGTTCAGCTTGTCGAGCAGCGGCCCGGCGTCGCGAACGTACCGGCGCACGGCGCTGTCGGTCCACCCCTCCCCGTACCCGTGGAACCGGAGATGCATCTCCACCAGCTTGCGCACGCTCTCCACGAGGCTGTTCGGGTAGCGAAGCGCGCGCAGCCGCTCCCCGGCCATCCGGGCCCCGACCACCTCGTGGTGGTGGAACTGCACGCCCTCCGGCGTGACCTGCCGTGTCCGTGGCTTCCCGATGTCGTGCAGCAGGGCGGCCAGACGGAGCTCCAGGTCGGTGGGGTCGCACCGCTCCACCACCGCCAGGGTGTGGTGAAACACGTCCTTGTGCTTGTGGACGGGGTCCTGCTCCAGCTTCAGCGCCGGGAGCTCGGGCAGGAACTCCTCGGCCAGGCCGGTGTTCACGACGAGCTCCAGGCCCTTGGACGGCTTCGCCGAAAGCAGCAGCTTCGAGAGCTCGTCCGAGATCCGCTCCGAGGACACGATGCGCAGCCGCTCGCGCATCCGCTTGATCGCCTCCACCACCCTCGGCGCCGGCGTGAGGTCGAGCTGCGAGACGAACCGTGCCGCCCGCAACATCCGCAGAGGGTCGTCGGAGAAGGCGACCTCGGGATCGAGCGGCGTATCCAGCCGCTTCGCCGCCAGGGCCTTCACCCCACCGAACGGATCGAGGAACTCGCCCTCCGGCAGGCGCACCGCCATGGCGTTGATCGTGAAGTCCCGGCGGGACAGGTCGGTGTGGATGTCGCGGGCGAAGGTCACCGACGGCTTGCGGGTGTCCTCCGGATAGACCTCCTCGCGGAACGTCGTGATCTCCATGTGCACGTCGCCCTTTCGGGCGCCGACCGTCCCGAACCGCACGCCGATCAGCTTGCGGCTGTTGGCCCATCCCTGAAGGAACTTGATGGTCTGCCGGGGCGGGGCGTCGGTGGCCAGGTCGATCTCCGCGCCCTCGCGCGCCTGCCCGAGCAGCAGGTCGCGGACCACCCCGCCCACCAGGTACAGCTCGTGCCCGGCCATGCGGAACCGCTCGCCGAGCTCCGTGGCGAGGGGAGGGACCTCCAGGCGCGCGCCCTCGTTCGGGCGCGTGGGACGGGCCATGACCCGGTCAGGATACCCCCGGCCCCCACCGGCCCTGCGGTACCGTCGCGCCATGGCGGCCGCCCTGGGGTTCTTGTGGACGCTTCCCAACACCGTCATCGGGCTGGTGCTCGGCCTGTTCACGTTCCAGCCGCCCCGGATCCACGGCGGCGCGCTCGTGTTCGACCGGGCGCCCCGGGGCCTCTCCCTGCTGATGTCGAAGATGAACCGGAGCGCGATGACCGTCGGCTTCGTGATCCTTTCGGCCGTGCCGGTGGAGGGAGTGCTCCTCGAGCACGAACGCCACCACATCCGGCAGTACTGTCGGTGGGGACCGCTGTTCATCCCGGCGTACTTCGCGCTGGCCGTGCCGTTCGGTTACCGGCGGCATCCGTTCGAGCGGGCGGCGCGCCGGGCCGCCGGCGAGCCCGACCGCTAGATCAGCTGCGGGGTCCCCCGCGTCATGACACCGCTCAGCGCGAGGTTGAAGTCGTGGGGGTTGGTTGAGGCCCGGCGAGCGTCCTCCTCAGTGACGATGCCCTCCTTCGTCAGCTTCACCAGGTCCTGGTCGAAGGTCTGCATCCCATAGTAGCCGCCCTCCGCCATGATGTCGCGGATCTCGGTGGTGGCCTCGGGGTCGATGATCCTGTCGTAGACGCGACCGTTCGCGATCAGCACCTCCACCGTTGGAACCCGGCCCTTGCCGTCGGACCGCGGCACCAGCCGCTGGGACACGATGCCCCGGACCGCCCCGGCGAACGACGTGCGCACCTCCTTCTGCTGCGTCGGGGGGAACAGGTCGAGCAACCGGTTGATGGTCTCGGTGGCGTCGATCGTGTGCATCGTGGAGATGACGAGGTGGCCCGTCTCCGCGGCCTGGATGGCCGACAGCGCCGAGTCGGGGTCTCGGATCTCGCCGATGAAGATGACGTCCGGGTCCTGCCGGATCACGTGCTTGAGGGCCACCGCGTACGACTCGGTGTCCAGGCCGAGCTCGCGCTGCTGGATGATCGACATGTCGTCGTCGTGGACGACCTCGATAGGGTCCTCGACGGTCAGGATGTGCGCCCGGCGCGTCCGATTGATGTGCCCGATCATCGCGGCGATGGTGGTGGTCTTCCCGGTGCCCGTGGGCCCCGTCAGGAGCACCAGGCCCCGGCTCGAGTCGGCCAGGTCCTTGAGGACCATCGGGAGGCCCAGCTCCTCGAAGGTCGGGACCTCGGCCCGCACCCGACGGATGGCCACGCTGATCACGCCCCGCTGGCGGAACACGTTCACCCGGAACCGGCCTACTCCGGGTAGGGAGTACCCGAAGTCGGCCTCGTTCGTGGACGCGAACTCCCGAACCTTGTGGTCGGGCATCAGCGTCGCGGCGAACGTCTGTGTATCGGTCCCGCTGAGGCCAAGGTAGGACGTCGGATGGAGCGTCCCATCCACTCGGATGAACGGGACGTTGCCGACCTTCAGGTGAAGGTCGCTGGCTCCCATCTCGACGGTGTGGCGGAGCAGCTCGTTGACGTCCATCCCGACTTCAGTCGTCGGCCGGTTCGCCCTCCGGCTTGAGGTCGGAGGGCCTCCCGAGCCCGTCCGTCGACTCCAGATCGGGCAGCTCCTTCTCGACGGCCCGGCGCGAGGCCCGAAGCCTCGAAGCCCCGATCAGGAGCAGCAGGACCACCAGGACGACCAGCCCGGCGGGGGTGACGTACCGTTCCCACCTCGCGTAGCTCGCCCCGATCACGTACCCCAGGATCGAATGGCCTACCCCCCAGATGACCGCCCCGGCCACGTCGTACATCAGAAACCGGCGCCACCGCATGGCGGCAACGCCGGCCAGGATGAACCCCACGCTCCTCACGAACGGGATGAACCGGCCGAAGAACACGGTCTTGCCGCCGTGGGACCGGTAGTAGCGGTCGGCCTTCTCCAGCCGCTCCGGCGTGATGAACAGCTTGCCACCGTGGCGCTCCAGGAACCCTCGACCGAACTGCCGGCCGATCACGTAGCCGACGTTGTCGCCGAGGATGGCGCCGAAGCAGGCCGCGAAGGCAACCCACGCGAGCGAAAGGTCGCCGATGCGCGCATAGAATCCGCCGATGATGACGAGGGTCTCGCCGGGGACGATGACCCCCGTCCCCACAGAGTTCTCTAGGAACGTGGCCCCCCCCACGATCACGTAGCCCCACGGCACGGAGAGATACGGACGGAGGAAGTCGATGATGCGGTCGACCACGGGTGGCCAGTATAGGTGGGGCCCTCGCACCGGCCTTCGATGAAGACACGGAGCGAGGTCTCTGCCGGTGGCGTCGTGTATCGGCGGGTGGGCGATGCGATCGAGGTGGCCCTGGCGGCCCGCCGGACCCGCCGGGGCGAACTGGCGTGGGGCCTACCCAAGGGCGAGATCGAGCCAGACGAAACCGCCGAGCAAGCAGCCGTCCGAGAGGTTCGCGAGGAGACCGGCCTGGAGGCCGAGATCGAGGCATCGCTCGGAGACATCCGGTACTTCTACGTCTGGGAAGGGGTCCGGATCCGCAAGGCCGTTCGGTTCTTCCTCATGTGCGCGACCGGGGGCGACGTCTCGCTCCATGACCACGAGATGGAGGACGTGCGGTGGTTCCCGCTCCCCGTCGCCCTTCGCCGTGCCGCTTATCGCGGAGAGCGCGAGGTCCTGGAACGAGCCTTGGACCGGTTGGCATGACCCCGCTCCAGGTATTCGTCGGCGCTCTCGTGGGGTTCATCGCCGGCATCCTGTCCGGCCTGTTCGGGGTAGGCGGAGGGGCCGTCACCACCCCGGCCATCAACGTCTTCCTGGGCGGCACGGCCATCCAGGCCGTGGCCACCCCGCTCCCGGCGATCTTCCCCACCTCGCTGGTGGGCGCCCTCACCTACGGGCGGGCCGGGGAGGTGAGCTTCCGGGCATTCGGGTGGGCCGTGGGGCCGGGGATCGCGGGAGCGATCATCGGGGCTGGCCTCACCGACGTGGTGAACGCCCACCTCCTCCTGGTGATCACGGCCGTGCTGATCGGCTGGACGGCGGTGCAGGTCATCCGAGGCAGGCGCCCCCGAACAGCCTGGGAGCGGGGGAAGACCCCGGGATGGAAGTACGGGGCCATCGGGTTCGTGGCGGGCTTCGTGTCCGGGCTCCTCGGGCTGGGCGGAGGGATCGTGATGGTGCCGGCGTTCACCGCGATCCTGGGGATGCCGCTGAAGCGCGCCCTCGGCACCTCGCTCGTCACGATCGCGGCCCTGGTGATCCCGGGGACCATCGTGCACGCGGCCCTCGGTCACATCGACTGGGCCATCTTCCTCGTCCTCACCATCGGCGTGGTCCCGGGGGCCAGGATCGGAGCGCAGGTCGCGCTGGGGGCGAAGGAACGCCCGCTCCGCCTCGCGGTGGGCGCCTTCCTGTTCGCCGTCGCAGTCCTGTACGGCGTTCGGGAGCTGGCCGCCCTCCTTGGGGCCTCCGGGTAGGATGGGCCCGCCGACCATGCACCGGCTCGCCGCGTCCCTCCTCGCCCTGTCCACATGGTTGCTCCTTCCCCTGCCGCAGGGGCAGGCGCAGGCGCCGGAGCCGCTCGTTCGCCTCACGCTGGTCAGCCAGATCCCGTGGAACTCCATCAGCCAGCGCGAGCTCGACGTCGAGGTCCGCGCGGAGAATCTGGGCTTCGAGCCCATCGGCGAGCTCTCGATCGGATGGACCCTTTGGGGCCCGGTGTTCGAACGCATCAACTACGAGCGATCCCTGGTGGCCGATCCGGAGGACGCGGTGACGATCGACGGCGACACCCTGCCCCGGAAGGGGACGATCGAGCCCGGGCGGTCCCGCGTGTTCACTGTGAGGCTCGCCCTCGATTCGGAAGGGATCGCCACGGACACGTCGCTGATCTATCCGCTGAAGATCGACCTTCGGAGCAGCTTCACCTCGCTCGGCGCCATCCGGACCCCGGTCATCTTCCTGGTGCGGGAGCCGGAGATCCCACTCAACCTCGCCTGGACCTTCGTGCTGCACGAGCCCATTGGGTTCGGCCCGGACGGGGTGTTCACGTCCACCGCGCTCGAGCAGGAGCTCGCCACCGGTGGGGGCCTTGCCGGCCACATCCGGTCGTTGCTGACCTTCACCCAGGACGGCTCGCAGACGCCGATCGGGGTGGCCGTCTCTCCGGCCCTACTCACGAACCTGGTGCGCATGCGAGATGGGTACATCGTGATGGACCAAGGGCAACGTCGGCAGGTCAAGGTGGGCGAAGGGGGGGCGGCCGCGGCTGCCCAGGCCCTGGCGGGCCTGCGGCAGATCGCGGCCGCCCCCGAGATCGAGCTGTCGGCCCTGCCCTTCGCCGCGCCCAGCCTCCCGGCCCTGGCCGCGAGCGGGCTCTCGGCGGACCTCACCACGCAGCTCGAACGGGGTCGCCAGACCGTGGCCACCGCGCTCGGCCGAACCCCCAACCCCGCTATCCTCCGCCCGCCCGGCTCGGTGGTGGACCAGGCGAGCCTGGACCAGCTCCCCGGCCAGGGGGTGACCCTCCTCCTGCTCGACGACTGGGCCGCACCACCGCCGCCGCAACCCCTCGGCTTCGTGGCGCCCCCCACCACCTCGCTCCCCGCGGGCGGCGGGGAGATCGGCGCGCTCGTCTCCGACGCGGACGTCCAGGCCCTGTTCGGCTGGGAGCTGATGACCGAGGACCCCGTGCTCGGCGCCCAGGCCATCCTGGGCGAGCTCGCGCAGATCTGGCTGGAGCAGCCGGGGGTGGAGCGAGGGATCGCCGTCACGTTCCCCGATGCGTTCGACCCACCCGGCGCCTTCTTCGGTCCGTTGGTGCGGGGGATCGCCGCTGCCCCCTGGGTTCGCAAGACCACCGCCACAGCGCTGTCCCAGGCCTTCCCCCCGCCCGGGCCGGGGCAGCTCGCACCGGCCCTGTCCCCGACGTTCCCCCGTGAGTACGTGGAGACCATCAAACAGACGCGCCGCCGGATCGGCATCTACCGTTCCATGCTCGTTGCCGAGAGCGATGAGCCCGACCGGCTCGAGACGCTGCTGCTCCTGGCGGAATCCGGCCAGTTCCTGGCCGACAAGACCACCGGCTCCTGGTTCGCCCGCTACGCCCGCGACTCGGTGGGGGCGATCTTCAACGCGATCCGTCCAGACACGGATCAGGTGATCACGCTGACCTCCAGCGCCGGCAGGGGGATCCCGATGCGCGTGACGAACGGAAACCACGAGCCCGTCCGCGTCACGATCAGGCTGGTCTCGCCGCACCTCCAGGGCACACCCGAGTCGTCGATGGTCCTCGACGCGCGGTCCACACGAACGGTGAACTTCGACGTGTCGCTGACCACCACCGGGCGGTTCCCGGTGAACGTGCAGATCACGTCGCCCTCGGGCCGGATGATCGGCGAGAGCACCTTGATCGTGAGATCCACGGCGTACAACCAGATCGCGCTCATCATCACCTTCGGCGCGGCGGCGGTGGCCTTGCTCGTGTGGGCCAGGAGGTTCCTGCCACGTCGGACCGGGTGACCCCGGACGCCCCGGAGGCCGGCGAGCTCCCGCCGGAGGACTCCCAGGCGTCGTTCGTCCGCAGCACCGCGGTGATGTCGGTGGGAACGGCGCTGTCGCGCGTCACGGGGTTTCTACGCTTGTCGGCCATGGCGTACGCGCTCGGCATCTCCGAGACGCGTCTGGCGGACGCCTACAACATCGCCAACATCACGCCGAACATCATCTACGAGCTCGCCCTCGGTGGGATCCTGACGTCGGTGTTCGTCCCGGTATTCGTGGAGTGGCTCCAGAGCCGGGGGCGTGAACAAGCATGGGAGCTGGCCCGGCGGGCGCTCACGATCACCGCTATCTCCCTTGCCGCGATCGCCCTGCTCGGCGTGATCCTCGCTCCGTGGATCGTCCGCCTCTACACCGTGGGGGTGCCGGAGGACCAGCGCGCGGTGGTGGCGGAGCTCGCCTCGTTCTTCCTGCGATGGTTCATGCCGCAGATCGTCTTCTACGGGATCGGCGCGGCCGCCACCGGGCTGCTGAACGCCCATCGACAGTTCGCCGCACCGATGTTCGCGCCGATCCTCAACAACCTCATCGTCGTCGGCACGTTCCTGACGTTCGCCGCGATGTCCCGGCCGGACCAGGCGGTCCTGGCTACCGGGCCGCAGAAGCTGGTTCTCGCCATCGGGACGACCCTGGGGGTCGTGGCAATGACCGCCGCGCTATGGCCCTCGCTCCACCGCCTGGGGTTCCGGTTCGGGTGGCGCCCCGGCTGGCGGGACCAGGCGGTGTCCCGCATCACCCACATGGCGAAGTGGGTGATCGTGTACGTGGCGGCGAACCAGCTCGGATACCTCGTCGTCCTGATCCTGGCGGCCCGGGTCCAGGGCGGGTACACGGCCTACGCCGCCGGGTTCATGCTGTTCCAGCTCCCGCACTCGATCTTCGTCGTCTCGGTGTTCACGGCGCTGCTGCCGGCGATGGCGTCGCGGTGGGTCGACGGCGATCGGGCCGGCTTCCGCGAGCTCCTGGCCGGGGGGATGCGGTGGACCGGGGTGCTCGTGGTGCCGGCCGCCCTGGGCTACCTGGCGCTGGCCGTCCCCATCGTCCGACTGCTCCTCGAGCACGGGGTGACCCGTCCGAGGAGCACCGAGCTCGTGGCCGGCGTCCTGGTGTTCTTCGCCGTTGGGCTGTTCTCCTTCTCCACGTTCCAGCTCCTTCTTCGCGCGTACTACTCGATGCAGGACACCCGGACCCCGGCCCTGGTGAACATCGCGGCCGTGGGCCTGAACGTGGCGCTCGACCTGCTGTTCGTCCTGGTCCTCGACCTGGGGGTCCGGGGGTTGGCCCTGGGGCACGCCACCGCGTACACCTTTGGATCCATGGCGCTGGTGTTGATCGTCCGCCGCAGGCTGGGCGGGATCGACGGTAGGCGGATCCTGTCCGGCCTGGCCCGGACGCTCCCCGCGGCCGCGGTCACGGCGGCGGCGGCGTGGGGGGTGGCCCGGCTCATCGAGGAACAGCTCGACACCGTCACCCTTGGAGCACAGGCCCTCCAGGTGCTCGGGGCGGTCGCGGCGGGGGTGCTTGTCTTCGTGGCGACAGCGCTTATGTTCCGCATCGAGGAGGTCGATGTGGTGCGAAGGCAACTCGCCGCGAGGTGGCGGAGGTGAAGACGGTGGGGAGGCTGTCGGACGAGCGCGGGCTGGTCAGCAAGCTCGCGGTGATGTGGCTCGTCATCGTCGCGCTGTTTGTGGTGGCCGCCTTCGACACGGGCTCCATCGCCCTCACCAAGTTCAAGGTGGCCAGCGCCGCCGAGAGGGCGGCCTTCGAGGCGGCGGCCACGTACAAGGCGACCGGGAACCGCGACAAGGCCCACCTCACCGCGCTCGAACAACTGGAGGAGGAGGCTCCGGGTGCCCGGCTCGCGAGGGACGGGTTCTCCATCAACCAGCGGACCGGAGAGATCACCGTGACCGCGGTAGACCGGGCCTCCACCCTGCTCGCCGGCCGCATCGGGTTCCTCAAGGAATTCACCAGGACGACCGCCATCGAGACCGCCGGCCCCTCGACGTTCTGAGCATCCTGGGCCGTCGGCCGGATGTCGCGACGTAGACTTCGCGGGTGAGGACGGAGCAGCCACGGGCCGTGCTCGCGGGGCGATACGTCCTCGAGCAGGAGCTCGGTCGAAGCGGTCTCGGCGTGGCCTGGCGAGCCACGGACGTGGTGCTGGACCGCCGGGTGGTGGTGAAGCTGCTCCGGCCGGAGCTGGCCGAGGATCCCGGCTTCGCCGAGCGCCTAGTCGAGCGACTGCGCGCCGTGGCCCTGGTGTCCCATCCCGGGCTGGCCCGCCTCCTGGACACTGGCCGCGAGGACGGTGTGGAGTTCATCGTTCGCGAATACGTGGAGGGCGGCAGCCTCCGCGACCTCCTGGATTCGGAGGGGAAGGTGCCGGCGGACCAGGCGGCCCGCGTCGTCGGCTCGGTGCTCGACGTGCTGACGGCGTCCCACGATGCCGGCATCCTCCACCTCGACCTGAAGCCCGAGAACGTGCTCATCGGGCCCGATGGCACGGTGCGCGTATGCGATCCGGTGATCGCCCAGGCCCCGGTAGGGACGGGCCGGTCCCAGACGGTCGCCCCGATCGAGGGGGACGGCCCGATCCCACCGGAACAAAGGAGCGGCGGGCCCGTGGACCCCCGGACCGACGTGTGGGGGGCGGGGGCCCTGTTGTTCGAGCTCCTCACCGGGGAACCTCCCCGAGACGGGCGGCCGGTCACACCGCGATCCCTCCGCAGGGACACTCCCCGCGAGCTGGACGCCGCCGTGGCCCGGGCCCTCTCCCCGGAACCGGAGGACCGGTTCGCCTCCCCCCACGACTTCGCCGAGTCGATTCGGAGGATCTGGGGGGAAGCGGGGCCGCCGCTCGCCGTGCCGGTCGGACCATCGCCCCAACCCGAGGCGGCCCCGCCCATGAGCCGCCACCGGGCGGTGTTCCGCACGTGGCTGGCGATGCCCCTGCTGATCGCGCTCGTCACCGCCGGCTCCGTGGGCGCTGGATTGTGGCTGGGGGAGTTGGAGCTCGGCGGCCCGGTGGGGATCCAGGTGAAACGGGAGGAGGTGCCGAGCTCGACGCCTGCCGCGCGTCTGGCTCGTTTCGCGTCGGTCAGGACGTTCGACCCATTCGGCGACGGCCGTGAGAACGACTCGGGCCTCGCCTCCGCCGCAGACGGCGACGAGGCCACCGCATGGAGGTCGGAGAACTACTTCGACGGCCGGCTGAACAAGCCGGGTGTGGGGCTGCTCTTCGACCTCGGGGTCGAGCGCACGGTCACCGGATTCAGGCTCACCTCACCGCACCCGGGATTCGACTTCGCCGTGGTCGTCGGGGACGACCCGGCGACCATGGCCGATTCCGCCCGCGCCACGTTCACCGCCTCGGCCGACACGCGCGAGTCGATCGAACCCGCCGCCGGGCGATACGTGCTGCTGTGGATCACTACCGTCGTTGCAACCGGCGACGGGAACCGCGCGGAGGTGGCCGAGTTCCGGGTGGTGGCGACGGGCTGATGCCGGACGGCGAACGCGACGAGGACCTGGTCCGTCGGGCCGTGAGCGGAGAGCATTCGGCGTTCGGGATCCTCGTCGAGCGGCACGAGCGCCGCGTGTACAACCTGGCGCTCCGGATGACCGGACACGAAGAGGACGCGCGCGACGCCACCCAGGAGGCCTTCCTCACCGCCCTCCGGAAGCTCTCATCGTTCCGGGGCGAGGCCGCCTTCACCACCTGGATGCACCGGGTCACCGTGAATACCTGCTACGACCTCCTCCGAAAGCGAAGGCGCGCACCCTTGCTCGAGCGGAGCGAGGAACACGAGCCGGAACCGCCCGCCGCGCCCGACCATGCCGACGCCACGGACCTCTCGATCGACGTGCAGCGGGCGCTGCTCCGGGTGCCGCCCGACTACCGGATCGTGATGATCCTCCACGACGTCCAGGACCTGCCGTACGAGGAGGTTGCGGCGATCGTGGGCGTGCCGGTGGGCACGGTGAAGTCGCGCCTGCACCGGGGTCGGGTGGCGCTGGCCCGGGCCCTCCGGGGCCGCTCGGAGCGGGAACGTCCCGAGCCGCCGGGACCGTCTGACCAGGCGAGGTCGAGATGACGCACCCCGAGGAACTCCTTGCCGGCTACGTCGACGGCGCGCTCACCGAGGAGGAGCGGGCCGAGGTCGACGCGCACCTCGCCACGTGCCGGACGTGCCGGGAAGAGATGGAGCTCTCCACCCTGGCCGTGGCGGCCCTGGCCGAGCTGCCCGAGCAGCCCGTCCCGCTCGGCGTGATGAACCCGGTCGCCGCCGAGATCCGCCGGCGGAGCGCCGGAGCGGCCGCCGCACCGTGGTGGGGCAGGTTGCAATGGGCCGCCGGGCTCGCTGCGGCCACGGCGCTGGTGGCGGTGGTCGCCGTGGCGCTCCCGCGCCTGGGAGAGGAGGAGAGGGGCGCGGCCCTCAGGTCCGAGGCCGGTGGGGCGACGCCCACCGAGTCGGTCCCCGGCGCCGACGCCGCCCTGGCCAGGGGCGTCTTCCTGGAGATCCAGCCGGATGCGGACTACAGCGCCGAAGACCTGGAGGCCCTGGCGAACGGCGCCGCTCAGCGGACGGGCTTGAGCGCCGTGGCCCCCGGCGCGGCGACGGTCGCCGACGCCGAGGCCGACGCCGCGAAGGCGTGCCTGGTCGAGCCGGGCGGCCTCACGGAAGGCGATCGGCTGGTCCGGCTGATCCGGGCCAGGTTCGACGGGAAGCCCGCGTACCTCGGCGTCTACCTGGAGAGCCCCGGTGCGGACCGGCCCCCCAACCGGGTCGTCATCTGGGTCGTGGCCACGAAAGACTGCCGGATCCTGTCCTTCTCGTCCAAGCCGCTGTAGCGGCAGTACTGCTTCGTCCCCCCATCCGCCGCAACAGCACGGCGCTTGGATGTTTCGAGCGGACACTCGTAGAGTTGTCGGTCGTGAGGTACCGGGTCGAGCAGCTCGCCGCGGCGTGCGACGTCTCCGTGGACACGGTCCGCTTCTACCAGACCCGGGGCCTCCTCCCGCCGCCGGAACGCGAGGGCCGGGTGGCCTGGTACGGCCCCCGGCACGCCGAGCGGATCCGCGAGGTCCGCGCGCTCCAGCGAAAGGGCCTGACCCTCGCCGCGATCAAGGGCGTGATCCAGGGCGAGCTGGGCAAGGCCGACGCCGACCTCGCGGCGGCGGTGGCCGCCGCGCGGGGGGAAGGGCGCGACGACGCGTTGCTCACGCTCGAGCAGTTCGGGGCGGCGAGTGGCGTCCCGCCCTCGCTGATCCAGGCCGTGGAGCGAGAGGGGATCCGCCTCGCTCGGCGGGTCGACGGGGAGGACCGGTACACCGCCGCCGACATCGACATGGTCCGGGCGGCCCTGAAGCTCCTCGAGTACGGCCTTCCCCTGGGAGAGCTGCTCGCCCTGGCCCGCGACACCCACCAGGCCATGGCCGGGCTGGCCGAGCGAGCGGTCGAGCTGTTCGACGAACGGGTCCGAAAGCCCATCCGAGACACCGCCGCATCCGACGAGGAAGCCGCCGCGCAGCTCGTCGAGGCGTTCCGCACGCTCCTCCCCGCGGTGACCGAGCTCGTGGCGAACCACTTCCGCCGGGTGCTGCTCGGCGTGGCCGAGGAGCACATCGAGCGGGTTGGCGGAAAGGCCGAGGTGGAGGCGGCTCGGGCCGAGTCCCGGCGCCTCGACCGCGCGTGGCAGGCGTGACCGGCTCCGAGAGCCTGCCGCACGGCGAGGAGAAGGCCCGCCGGGTCCGCGGGATGTTCGACGCCATCGCCGGGCGGTACGACTTGGTGAACCGGGTCATGACGTTCGGGATGGACGTGGGGTGGCGCCGGCGCGCGGTCCGCGAGCTTCGGCTCCCCGGCGGCGCTCTCGTGGTCGACCTCGCTTGCGGCACCGGCGACCTGTGCAGCGAGCTCCACCGCAACGGGTACCGAGCGGTCGGGTTCGACTTCTCCCACGGCATGCTGGCCGAGGCCACCACCGACGCGCCCCTGGTGGAGGCCGACGTCCTTCGCTTGCCGGTGCGCGACGCCTCGGCCGACGGGGCGACGTGCGGATTCGCGCTTCGAAACGTCATCGACCTCGGGGCGTTCTTCGAGGAGTTGGGGAGGGTCGTCCGGCGAGACGGGCGGATCGCGCTGCTCGAGGCGTCGGAGCCCGAGGGCCCCGTGATGCGGGCCGGCCACAACATGTACTTCCGGCGTGTGGTGCCGGTGATCGGCGGCGTGTTGTCGGATCGGGAGGCGTACCGCTACCTCCCCCGGTCCATGGAGTACCTCCCGCAGCCACCGGAGCTGCTCGCGTTGCTTCGGGGCTCCGGGTTCCCGGACGCGCAGCGACTCCCGCTCTCGGGCGGCATCGCGCAGCTGCTGGTGGGGACGCGGGGATGAGCTGGGCCCCCCTCGTGGCCGGGGCCCGGAGGCTCGGCCCGGCCTTCGATCTCATCGCGAACTACGAGCCCGACGGGTTCTTCTTCGAGCGGAGCGGCCTGGGGGTCTCGGCCTCCGGGACGGCGGGCGGCTTCGACGTGAACGGAGGGCCCGGGCGGATCGAGGAGCTTGCCCGGGTGGCCGGGAAGACGCTCGGGGCGATCCGGCGGGGCGACGACGGGCCTCCGGTCGTGGCGGTGGGGGCCATCCCGTTCGACGAGGCGGAGCCGGCATCGCTCGCGATCCCATCGCGGGCCGCCGTCCGGCGGCGGACGGGGGACACGTGGCGGATCGACGTGTGGCCCGAGGGCGGTGCGCCGGCGGAGACCGAACCGCGTGGCCGGTGGGTCGGCGGGGCGCCGCACCAGGCGTTCGCCGACATCCAGGTCCGACCCGACCCGGAGCCCTCCCGGTATGCGGCCGCCGTGGGCGAGGCAACTCGGCGGATCGCGGCCGGCGAGCTCCGCAAGATCGTGCTCGCCCGGTCCCTGATCGTGGAGGCGGGGCGGGAGCTCGATCCCGAGCGGCTGCTGTGGCGTCTTCGCGCGGTCGACCCCGACTGCTTCGCCTTCGCCGTGCCAACCTTCGCCCCGGAAGGCCGGCGGTTGGCGTCCCGGGGCGTGCTGGTCGGCGCGAGCCCCGAGCTCCTCGTGAGGAAGGCCGGGGCTGAGGTCCGGGCCACACCCCTCGCCGGCTCCGCCCCCCGCTTCGGGGACCCGGAGGAGGACCGCGCCTCGGCCGAGCGACTCCTCGGCTCGGAGAAGGACCGTGAGGAGCACGCCGCGGTGTCGGAGTTCGTCGAGCTCGTCCTGGGCAATTTCTGCGGCCGGCTGGACCATCCCGAGGAGCCCGAGCTCCTGGGGACCGCGAACGTCTGGCACCTCGCCACGCCCTTCCACGGCCGGTTGCGGGACCCGGCGCGGTCCGTCCTGGGCCTCGTGGCGGAGCTTCACCCCACACCGGCCGTGTGCGGCGCGCCCCGAGACGGCGCGAGGAAGGTGCTCGGGGAGCTCGAGACCCTGCACCGCGGGTGCTACGCGGGGCCGGTCGGCTGGGTGGACGTGAACGGCGACGGCGAGTGGGCCATCGCACTCCGTTGCGCTGAGGTCGCGGGCAGCACGGCTCGGTTGTTCGCCGGCGCTGGCATCGTGGCCGGGTCGGTGCCGGGGCTCGAGCTCGACGAGACCGAGCGGAAGTTCCGGGCGCTCCTCGACTCGCTCCGGTGGGGCTAACCGCTCAGGGCATCGGCGACGGCAGCGTTCACATCGGCATGGCGGGCTACGTTCCGCTCGCCGTCGGACGGCACCTCGACGATCCACACCCCGCCGGCATCGGACGCCTTTTCCACGGCCGGCCCGAGGTCGGCGGCGCGATCGACCAGGAGGTAGGGCGCGCCGGCCGCGTCCGCGACGTTCGCCAAGTCGAGTCCGTGCGGTGTGACGAACAGATCATCCAACTCCGGAAGCGACCGCTGCGGGAGAAACGAGAATATGACGCCGCCGACGTTGTTGGGGACGACGAACACGGCGTCCTGGCCGCGCTTCGCGCCCCACAGGAGTGCCCCCACATCGTGCAGGAGCGTGAGGTCGCCGCACAGGGCGACCGTCGGCGATCCCGTCGCGGCCAAGCCGAGGACGGTGGAGACGAACCCATCGATCCCGCTCGCGCCCCGGTTGCCGAGCACGCGAAGGCCGCCTCGGGGCAGCATGTAGAAGTCGAGGTCGCGCACCGGCATGCTCGACCCGACGACGAGGGTCGAGCCATCCGGCAGACAGGCGGCGAGGTCCCGAGCCACCCTTCCCTCGAAGGGCTCGTCCCAGGAGTCCATCAGCTCGTCCACGGCCCGGCGCGCGCAGGCGTCGGCGTCGCGCCACTCCCGGAGCCATGGCGTCTCGCCGCGCACGGGAAGTCGCTCGACGACCGCGGTTCCGAGCATCGCGGGGTCCGCCCGGATCGTCCTCGACGCGTGCCGGGCCGGGTCGGCGACCAACCCGTCGGGGTCCACGATCACCAGCTCCTTCGCGCCCGCCGCGAAGGCCAGACCCGCGCGCGAGGTCGGCGCCGCACCGAACTGGAGCACCACATCGGGCTCGTGCGAGGAGGTGAACCCTCGGTCCGCAAGCAGGAACAGCCCGGCCGCGAGGGCTCCCGGCGCGCGCACGCCCGACGTGGGCTCCGCGATCAGCAGCCACCCGGCCGAGCGGGCAAGGTCCACGATGGGCCGGGCGTCGAGCCGGAGCGATCCCGCCAGGATGACACCCCGCTCCTTCTCTCCCATCTTCTCGGCGAGCGAAGCGATCTCTTCCGGCCTGGGCTCCCGAGGGGCCGGTCGCCACGCGACCGAGGCAGGCCGAGGATCGGCCGCAGGGACCACTTCTTCCGAGGGCACCAGCGGCTCGCGGAACGGTAGGTTCAGATGCACGGGCCCGGGAGCGCCCTCCACGGCGCCGCGGATCGCTTCCCCCGCGAGAGACCGCCAGCGCGCGAGATCGGGTCGGTCGCCCGGCACCTCCGCGTCGACGAACCGCTTCACGTACCTGCCGAACAGGTGGAGCTGGTCGATGGCCTGGTTCGCGCCGACGCCTCGGAGCTCCGGGGGCCGGTCCGCCGTGAGCAGGATCAGGGGAACCCGGGACATCGATGCTTCCACGACCGCCGGGAAGAGGTTGGCGGCCGCGGTTCCGGACGTGCATGCCACCGCCACCGGCCTCCCCGTCGCCTTCGACAGCCCGAGAGCGAAGAACGCCGAGGACCGCTCGTCGAGATGGACGTGGACGTTCACGCACGGGTGGCGCCAGAGCGCCAGCGCGATCGGGGTGGATCGGGAGCCCGGCGACACGCACGCCCGCTCCAGCCCGTGTGATGCGAGTTCGTCCACGAGCGCCTGCATGCATGCGAGCGCGACGTTGCCCTCGTTCATGCCGCTGTGGGTCCCGCGACCCACAACCCCAGCGCGAGCAACGCCCCGAACGCCACCTGGAGGAGCGCCGTCCCCACGAGCACCGGGATCAACTCCGGACCATCGGCCTTCCCTGCGACCTCCATCGGGCGGATGGCGAGCGGCCACGCGGCCAGCGCGAGCAGCGCCCACTGCGACATCCCGAGCCGCTCGGCGGCGATACCCACGGCGACCCCCCCCGCAACCGTGGCGAACGCCGCGACGATCAGAGCGCGGAACAGCACCCGAGTTCGTCGCCCGCCCAGCCGGACCGACAGGGTCCGCTTCCCCGCCGCCTCGTCGGTGGGGATGTCCCGGAGGTTGTTCGCCTCCAAGACGGCGACCGCCAGGAACCCCATGGCCGCCGCCGACCACCACGCCACCGCGGGAACCCGCTCGGCCTGCGCGTACGCAGTGCCGACCGTGGCCATCAGCCCGAAGAACAGGAACACCGCGACCTCGCCCAAGCCGAGCGACGCGTACGGCCACGGCCCGCCCGAGTACAGCCACAGCGCCACCATCGCCGCCGCGCCGATCGCGATCAGCCACGGCGTCGTGGCCACGGCGAGGGCCAGCCCTGCCAGCCCCGCGACGGCGACGGAAATGAGCGCCGCGATCAGCACCGCACGGGGCGAGGCCATCCCCGACGACGTCAATCTTTGCGGGCCCAGCCGGCGCTCGGTGTCCACCCCTCGCACGCCGTCGTAGTAGTCGTTCGCGTAGTTCACGCCCACCTGGAGACCCAATCCCACCGCGAGCGCGGCCGCGGTGCGCCACACGGAGGCCCGTCCGGCCGCGGCCGTCCCCACTACGACCGGCGCGACGCTCGCGGCCAGGGTCCGCGGGCGCGCCCCGTGCACCCAGACGGCCAACCCGTTCATGGCCTCCTCGGGAACCTGGTGAAGTCCGGGGGGCGCTTCTCCAGGTAGGCGTCGCGCCCCTCCTGCGCCTCCTCGGACATGTAGTAAAGGAGCGTCGCGTCGCCGGCGAGCTGCTGGATGCCGGCCAGCCCGTCGGCGTCGGCGTTGAACCCCGCCTTGATCAGCCGGAGCGATAGCGGGCTCATCTGGAGGATCCGCCGGCACACCCCGACGGTCTCTTCCTCCAGCCGCTCCAGCGGCACCACCCGGTTCACCAGCCCCCACTCCAGCGCCGTCTGCGCGTCGTACTGCTCGCACAGGAACCAGACCTCCTTGGCCCGCTTCACGCCGATGGTCCGGGCCAGGAGCCCGGTCCCGTAGCCAGCGTCGAACGATCCCACCTTGGGCCCTGTCTGGCCGAACCTCGCGTTGTCCGCGGCGATGGTCAGGTCGCACACCAGGTGCAGCACGTGGCCGCCCCCGATGGCGTACCCGGCGACCATGGCGATCACCGGCTTGGGGAGCCGCCGGATCTGGACCTGGAGGTCGAGGACGTTCAGGCGCCCCATCCCCTCCTCGTCCCGGTACCCGTCGTCCCCCCGGACCCGCTGGTCGCCGCCCGAGCAGAACGCCTCCGGCCCCTGGCCGGTCAAGACGATCACGCCAATCCCCGGGTCGTCCCGGGCCAGGTCGAATGCGTGCGAGAGCTCGAACAGCGTGGTTGGCCGGAACGCGTTGCGTACCTCGGGCCGGTCGATCGTGATCTTGGCGATGCCCTGGGCGGTCTCGTACCGGATGTCTCGGTAGGTGGTTCCCGACGATTGCCACTCCATTCGACCGATCACTCCTAGAGCGTGCACTCGAACGGTTCAGGCTAGCCTATCTCACATGCCCCCAGGCGCGAGCGCCGGCCTTCGGACCGAGGACGTCGTGGCCGTCACGCTCCCCCCGGGCCCAGAGTGGATCCGGATCGTGGCAGATGTGTGGGACGCCGGGGCGGCGCTGTTCCCCGTGGACCACCGCCTCCCCCAACCGGAGATCCGGACCCTCCTCGACCGGGCCTCCCCCACCGTCGTCCACGACGCGGGAGGTTGGAGGCGGCTTCCGGCCGGCGTGCCGGCCGGAACCAAGGTCGCGCTGGTCGTCCACACCTCGGGCTCCGGCGGGGGGGTGAAGCTCGCGCAGTTCGACCGGGCCGCCATCGACGCCGCCGTCGCCTCGTCCGCGCTGGCCCTGGAGGCTACCCCTCACGATCGCTGGTTGTGCTGCCTGCCGCTCGCCCACGTGGGCGGGCTCCTGGTGTTGCTCCGGGCGGTCCTCCTGGGTGCACCCGTCACCGTCCACGCGAGCTTCGACCCGGTCGCGGTCGGGGCGGAAGTAGACGCCGGGTTCGTCTCGGTCGTCCCCGCGATGCTGCTTCGGCTGCTCGATGCGAACGCGGACCTCTCGCACCTCCGGGCCATCCTGGTGGGAGGGTCCGCCCTGTCCGCCGGACTCCGGGCGAGGGCCGAGGCCGCGGGCGTCCGGGTCATCGAGACGTATGGCCTCACCGAAAGCTGCGGCGGCGTCGTCTACGACGGCCGCCCCCTCGCCGGGACCCGGGCCCGGATCGATCCGAGGGACCAGGGCATCCAGCTCCGCGGGCCCACCCTGATGCTGGGGTACCGGTTCGATAAGGAGGGCACCGTGGCGGCCTTCACCGAGGACGGCTGGCTTCGAACCTTCGACGCAGGCCTCCTCGATCCCGAAGGCCGGCTCCGGGTCCTGGGCCGCCTGGACGACCTGATCAAGACGGGCGGCGAACGGGTCTGGCCCGACGAGGTCGAGCACGCCCTCCGAGACCACGCCAAGGTGGCCCACGCATCGGTGGTCGGCCGGCTCGACCCCCAGTGGGGGCAGCGGGTCGTGGCATTCGTCGTCCCCGCCGACCCCTCGTCTCCTCCCACCCTCCAGGAGCTCCGGGATCACGTCTCGATCACGCTCCCCCGCCACAAGGCACCCCGGGAGCTCGTCCTCGTCCACGAGCTCCCCCGCACCGCCTCCGGCAAGGTCCGCCGGGACGGCCTCGTGTGAAGGAATAGAGAGCGGTTATCCCTATGGGAGAATGGATCGGAACGTGCTCGACGAACGAAACGTGATCGTCCTCGGATCGGGGCCGGCCGGGTACGCGGCGGCCCTGTACGCCGCCCGCGCAGACCTCGAGCCCCTCGTCCTGAAGGGACTCGACGCCGGTGGCCAGCTCATGCTCACCACCGATGTCGAGAACTACCCTGGGTTCCCCGGTGCCATCCTCGGGCCGGAGCTCATGGACGCCATGGAGAAGCAGGCCGCCCGGTTCGGCGCGGAGATGCTGCACCAGACGGCGACGCGGGTGGACCTTTCCGCGCGGCCGTTCGGGGTGTGGGCGGGGGACCAGGAGTGGCGGGCGAAGACGCTGATCATCGCCACCGGGGCCACGGCCAAGTGGCTCGGCGTCCCCGGTGAAGACAAGCTCCGTGGCCGCGGCGTGTCGGCCTGCGCGACGTGCGACGGGTTCTTCTTCCGCGACAAGGAGCTGGTCGTCGTGGGCGGGGGCGACACCGCCATGGAGGAGGCCACGTTCCTCACGAAGTTCGCCTCCCGCGTCACGATCGTCCACCGCCGCGACGAGCTCCGGGCGTCAAAGATCATGCAGGACCGGGCGCTCGCGAACCCCAAGATCTCCGTGACCTGGGACACGGTGGTCGAGGAGATCCTGGGCGACGGGGCGGTGGGCGCCGTCCGCCTTCGAAACGTGAAGACGGGCGAGACGACCGAGTTCCGCACGGACGGCGTGTTCGTGGCCATCGGCCATACCCCGAACACGTCGCTGGTGGAGGGCCAGCTCGAGCTCACCGACGGCGGCTACATCCCGGTCCAGGAACCGACCACGAAGACCAGCGTGCCCGGCGTGTTCGCCGCCGGCGATGTCACCGACCGGGTCTACCGTCAGGCGGTGACCGCGGCGGGCCAGGGGTGCAAGGCGGCGATGGACGCCGAGCGCCTCCTGGAGGCGGAAGGACACTAGGCCTCCACCAAAGAGGGAATCCCGGGCATCTTCCCGGGCGTTGCAACGAGCAGGCCATCCCCGGGCCCAGGGCGATCTGGACCCGAGGATGTTCGGATCCGAGGAGGAAGGACGTGGCTTTCGATGGGTGACGTGACGGACCAGGACTTCGACGAGCGCGTGCTGAGGTCGGACACGCCGGTGCTGGTGGACTTCTGGGCGGAGTGGTGCGTGCCCTGTCACATGGTCTCCCCCGTGGTCGAGGAGATCGGGCGGGAGAAGGGCGAGGCCCTCATCGTGGTCAAGCTCAACATCGACGAGAACCCCGAGATGACCCGGCGGTACGGCGTGATGAGCATCCCCACGCTCATGCTGTTCAAGGACGGGCTAGAGAAGGCCCGGCTGGTCGGGGCCCGCGGCAAGGAAGCCCTGCTCCGCGAGATCGAGCCCCACCTCGCGGCGTAGGAAGCACCTGCGTGGGCCGTCCGCCGCTCCCAGGTCCGCGGAGCCACCGCCCCCAACCGTAGACTCCCCACCGTGAACATCATCCACCGAGGAGACTCGGGCGAGGCGATCCGGGACATCCAGCACCGCCTCCTGGATCTGGGCCTCTCCGTCCAACCGGACGAGCTCGAGGGGCGGTTCGGGCCATCCACGGAGGCCGCGGTGCGCGCATTCCAGCAGCGCCGGGGGCTTCCTTCCGACGGGATGGTCGGCGCCGACACGTGGGGCCAACTCGTGGAGGCGGGGTACCGGCTCGGCGACCGGGTCCTGTACCTTCGCTCCCCGGCGTTCCGAGGAGACGACGTCCGCGAGCTCCAACGGCGCCTGAACGCCCTGGGCTTCGACGCGGGCCGGGAGGACGGCATCTTCGGGGCGAGGACCGAGGGGGCCATCGTCGAGTTCCAGCGCAACGTGGGCGAGAACGCCGACGGTATCGTCGGTCCCAGCACCACCCAGACCATCGAACGCTTCCGCCCGGCGGTCGAGGGACCGAGCCGGGCCGTCGTCCGAGAGGAAGAGGACGTGCGCCGGATGAAGGAGGAGCAGACCCTGGCCGGATCCCAGGTGGCCATCGACCCGGGGCACGGCCCCGGCGACCCGGGCAACGTCGGCCCCGGGGGCCTCGCCGAGACCGAGGCCGCGATGCTGCTGGCAAGGGACCTGGCAGAGGAGCTCCGCGCCCGCGGCGCCATCCCCACCATCCTTCGCCGCGACGACGACGATCCCACCCCAAGCGAGCGCGCCCTGCTGGCGAACGAGCTCGGCGCAGCGATATGCATCTCCGTCCACATGAACGGCGGCGAACGGACCGCCGAAGGCGCCACGTGCTTCTACTACGGCACCGAGGAAACGCACTCACCGGCGGGGCAGCGCCTCGCGGAGGTCATCCAGGAGGAGCTCACCTCGCGCATGGGGCTGATGGACGGGCGGACCCATCGACTGGCCGTGGCCATCCTCCGCGAGACCCGGATGCCCGCGGTCCAGGTGGAACCCTGCTTCATCACCAGCCCGAACGAGGAGCGGCTGGTGGCCGACCCGGTCTCCCGGCGCCGCGTGGCCGCCGCCATCGCAGCCGGGGTCGAGCGGTTCTTCGGCGCGGTTGAATCGAGGGCGGGGCGCCGGGCCACGAGCGGCTAGAGGTCCCGCGAAGCTCCAGCCCATCGGACGGGAACAGCTCAGGCGCTGGTGTGCCGCGACCGGGCCAAGGCTACCATCACCAGCCCCAGGACCAGCCCCAACAGTGTGGCCTTCGCAGCTCTCGCCACCTCTTCGAAGGAAGGTGCGTTCGTGGAAGGATTGTAGGTCCGCGAACGGCAGCGGGAAGGGGGAGGCGCCGATGCGGTTCTGCCTGATGCTCGAGGGACAGGAAGGTGTCACCTGGGAGCAGTGGCTGGCCCTGGCCGAGACATGCGAGCGGCTCGGGTTCGAGGGCCTGTTCACGTCGGATCACTACTTCTCGGTTCTCGGCGCGGCGGGGCGCGGGTCGGCCGACTCGTGGACGGTGCTGGCCGGAGTGGCCGCCCACACCGAGCGCCTCCGCCTCGGCACGCTCGTCTCGCCCGTGACCTTCCGTCTCCCCGTCGTCCTGGCCAAGGTCGCCACCACGGTCGATCGCATCTCCGGCGGTCGCGTGGAGATCGGGATGGGGGCCGGGTGGTGGGAGGAGGAGCACCGGACCCACGGGTTTCCCTTCCCTCGCGTGGACAAGCGGATGGAGATGCTGGAGGAACAGCTCGAGATCGTGCACGGCTTGCTCTCGGAGGAGGTCTTTTCGTTCAAGGGGCGGCACTATGCGCTGGGCGACTGTCGGTTCCTGCCGAAGGGGATCCAGCTGCCCCACCCGCCGATCATCGTGGGCGGGAAGGGAGGACCGAGGATCGCTCGGCTCGCGGCGAGGTGGGCCGACGAGTTCAACACCTTCGGGGGGACGCCGGGGGAGGTCCGTGAACGGTTCGAGCGCGTTCGCGAGGCGGTGGATGCCGCGGGCCGAGATCAGGCCACCGTCACGACGTCGTTCATGACATGGGTCTACGTCGGAAAGGACGAGCGGTCCGTCCGGGAGCGCGTGGAGCGGGGACGACAGCTCGATCCCAGAGCGGGCTCCTTCGACGAGTTCCTCGCCGACGTGGAGCGGGACTGCATCGTCGGAACGCCGGACCGCGCCGCCGAGCGCCTGTCGGAATACGCAGCCGCCGGCGTGCAGCGCGTGTTCTTGAACCACGAGCTGTTCGACGACCTGGAGATGGTCGAGATCCTGGGGACGGACGTCCTCCCCAAAGTCGGCGACTGACGCACGGCCCCGGTTCCACCTCTCCGACCTGCGGCGTTGCTACCATGGCCACCCATGGCCGAGCTCAACGTCGATCCCTACGTAGACCTGTACGCCCGACGCACGTCGGGGATGTCCGCATCCGAGGTCCGGGCGCTGTTCGCGGTGGCGTCCCGTCCCGAGGTCGTCTCGCTGGCCGGCGGCATGCCGTACGTCCAGGGCATCCCGAAGGAGGACGTGCTCGACGTCGTGGCCCACGTCGTGTCCGAGCAGGCCTCCACCGCGCTCCAGTACGGCGGGGGCCAGGGGATGCCCACCCTCCGGGAGCGCCTGGCCATGCTGATGCGCGAGGAAGGCACGGAGGCCGATCCCGAGGACATGGTCGTCACCACGGGGGCGCAGCAGGCCCTCGACCTCGTTGGGAAGGTGTTGATCGACCCCGGGGACGAGATCGTCGTGGAGGCTCCCTCGTACGTGGGCGCGCTCTCGGCGTTCAGTGCATACGAACCCCGCTACGTCCAGATCGAGCTCGACGACAACGGGATGGTCGTCGAACGATTGGAGGAGGCGCTGGTCAAGGGGGCCCGACCGAAGTTCGTGTACACGGTCCCCAACTTCCACAACCCCGCAGGCGTTACCATGTCCACCGCCCGGCGGGAGCAGCTCGTCGCCCTCTGCCGCGAGGCACATGTCCCTATCGTGGAGGACAACCCGTATGGCCTACTCCGGTTCGAAGGCCGGTCCGAGCCCACCCTCCGCTCGATGGACCCCCAGAACGTGATCTACCTGGGGACGGTGTCGAAGGTGTTCTCGCCTGGGCTCCGGGTGGGATGGGCCCTTGCCGAACCCGGCGTCCTCCAGCGGTTGATCCTGGCCAAGGAGGCCGGCGATCTCTGTGGGAGCTCCTTCACGATGCTGATCACCGAGCGCTACCTGTCCGGCAGCCGGTGGCGGAAGAACCTCCAGGGCCTGGTCGACGTGTACCGAGGCCGTCGAGACGCGATGCTCGCGGCGCTCGATGAGCACTTCCCGGACGACGCCACGTGGACGCTCCCGACAGGCGGGTTCTTCGTGTGGGTCACCCTCCCCGGATACTTCGACACGCAGGCCATGTTGGCGGCCGCGGTGGAGCGACGGGTGGCCTACGTGCCGGGAACGGCCTTCCATCCCGACGGCCGGGGCCGGGACAAGATGCGCCTCGCGTTTTGCTACCCGACCGAGGACGACATCGTGGAGGGGGTGCGGCGGCTCGGTGCGCTCCTCGCCGACGAGGAGGAGCTGTACCGGTCGCTGTCCGGATGAGCGAGCGGATCGCCGTCCTGGCCGGTGGGCGCTCTCCGGAGCGGGAGGTCTCGCTCCGGTCCGGACATCGCGTCATGACGGCCCTCGTGTCCAAGGGGTACGACGCCTTCGTCCTCGACCCGGCCGAGGAGCCCCTCGTTGAACTCCTGTCCGCTGCAAGGGTTTCCGCGTGTTACGTGGCCCTCCACGGCAAGGAGGGAGAGGATGGCACGGTCCAGCGGGTCATCGAGCTCCTCGGGATCCCGTACACGGGCACCCCGCCGCTCGCCTGCCACGTCACGTTCGACAAGGTCCTGGCGAAGGAGGCGCTCGCTCGCGCCGGCGTGTCGACGCCGCCCTGGGTGACGGTGGAGGCCTCCGCGCTCCGCGACCTGTCGGCCGGACCGATCCTGCACCACGTGGCGGAGCGGGTCGGCCTCCCGGCCGTGGTCAAGCCGTCGAGAGCAGGATCCGCCATGGGTCTATCGTTCGCCGAGCGGGAGAGCGACCTGCCCAGCGCGGTCATGAGCGCGCTCTCGTTCGCCGACGCAGTCGTGGTCGAGCGGAAGATCGAGGGGGCCGAGGTCGCCGCGGCCATGGTGGGGTCGCCTGACGAACCGCTGCCACTGGTCGAGATCGTCCCGAAGTCCGGGGTGTTCGACTACGCCGCCCGGTACACGGCCGGTGCTACCGAGTACTACGCGCCGGCGCGCGTGTCCCCCGAGGTGGCGGCGGCCTGCCATCGACAGGCCGCCCTAGCCTTCCGGACGCTCGGCCTTCGGGACGTGAGCCGGGCTGACATCATGATCGACTCCCGGGGCACGCCATGGGTCGTCGACGTCAACGTCTCCCCCGGCATGACCGACACCAGCCTCCTGCCCATGTCGGCCCAGTCCGCGGGGATCCCCTTCCCCGACCTTTGCGAACGGATCCTCCATCTCGCCTTGTCCCGGGCCTGACCGACGGCTCGGTCAGACCGGGCGGTGAAGGGTGCTTCGGCCTTCGGAGTGAACGCGCGGCCGGCCAGCTCAGTCGGGGGCGAGGCCGGGGCCGGAGCCGATGATCTCCGAGACGATCCGCTCCAGGTCGTCCGCCGAGCCAAACTCGATCACGATGCGGCCCCGCTTCTTCGCCATCTGGATCTTCACCCGTGTCGCGAGCTGTTCGGACAGGATCTCCTCGACTTCCACGAGCGAGGTCTGCTCCGGCACGGACTCGAGCCTGGGCGGCCGGGGCTCCGCCACCGGTTGGTCCACGTAGCGGCGGACCACCTCCTCGACCTCTCGCACAGACAGGTCCTCGGCGGTGGCCCGTAGGGCCAGGCCCCGCTGAGCCTCGCCGTCGCCCAGGGCCAGGAGTGCTCGCCCGTGGCCGGCCTGGATCCTTCGCTCCGCCAGCAGTTGTTGGACCTCCCAGGGCAGGCCGAGCAGCCGGATCGTGTTCGCCACGTGTGACCGGGAAACGCCCAGTCGCTCCGCCAGCGTCTCCTGCTTCAGCCCCAGCTCCTCCAGTAGTTCCCGGAACGCCTCGGCCAGCTCGATGGGGTTCAGGTCCTCCCGGTGGATGTTCTCGATCAGGGCCTCGCGAAGCGATTCCGAGTCGTCGCTCTCCCGCACGACCGCCGGGACGGTGGCCAGACCGGCGAGCCTCGCGGCACGCAGACGGCGCTCCCCCGCGATCAGCTCGAACTCGCCGCCCACCCTCCGAACCACGATGGGCTGGAGGACGCCCACCTCCCGGATCGAGACGGCCAGGGCCTCGAGCGACTCGTCCTCGAACATCGTCCGGGGCTGGCGCGGGTTGGGGGCGACGGCGCCCACCGGGATCTCCAGCAGCCCGGCCCCCTCCTCCACCGCCCCCGGGATCAGCGCGGACAGCCCGCGCCCCAGCCCACCACGCTTCATCACTGCCCTCCTCTGCGGAACAGGCTCCAACGGTGCTTGGGGGGTCCCTCACCGGCCCGGTCCGCCGTCCGCCCCTCGTCGGCCCGATCCTCGTCTTCGTTCGAGTCGATCACCACATCCGCAGGCTTGGTCGCCTGAGCCGGCCGCTCCCCCACTCGCGATGGGGCGGAGACCTCCGGATCCGCACCCTCACCGTCTCTCGACCCTCGATCTCCAGTTGGGGATGAGACCGGCGAGACGGCGCTCTGGGCGGTGGCCGAACCCTCTATCCCTTCCTCGACGAGAGGGTCCCCGCCGATGGTCTCCTCCTCGATCTCCACCTGATCAGGACTGAGCTCGCCCTCGTCGACACCCCGATCGTCTCCTCCGGAGGGCCTACGGAGGGGGTGGGGTGCCGTCATCACCTGCGGCTCCGGAGGGGCCATCACGACCGCGGGCAGATGGTCCATCGCGGGAATGGCCCGATCCGACGGCTTCTTCTCCACCACTTCGTGCGCCAGGTCCCGGTAGCTCGTGGCCCCTCGGGACCTGGGGTCGTACGCTGTGATGGGCAGCCCGAATCCCGGAGCCTCCGAGAGCCGAACAGTCCTCGGGATGATGGTGTCATACACACGGTCACCGAAGTACTTCCTGACCTCCTCCACCACCTGCTCGGAGAGCTTTGTCCGGGGGTCATACATGGTCATCACGATGCCCGTCAGCCGAAGGCCCGGGTTCACGTTCTGCTGAACCAGGCGGACGTTCTTGATCAGCTGCCCCAGGCCCTCCAAGGCGTAGTACTCGCACTGGATGGGCACGATGAGCTCCTCGGCAGCCGCGAGCGCGTTCACGGTCAGCAGCCCGAGCGACGGAGGGCAGTCAAGCAGGACGAAGTCGAACCCGCTGTCCTTCAGCGGTTCCATGGCCTTTCGGAGCTTGAGCTCCCGGGAGAACTGGCTGACCAGCTCGATCTCCGCCCCGGCGAGGTCGATCGTGGACGGGATGGCGTACAGGCCGGCCAGGGGGGTCTCCACGATCGCCTGTTCGATGGGCGCCTCGTGCGCCAGTACGTCGTACACGGTCACCGCGCGAGCCTCGTGGCGGATCCCCAGACCGGTTGAGGCGTTTCCCTGGGGATCCAGATCCACGACCAGCACCCGACGGCCCAACTCGGCTAGGGCCGCCCCCAGGCTCACGGCGGTCGTGCTCTTACCTACGCCGCCCTTCTGGTTCGCCACGGCGATGACCCTGGTGGGGCGGGTTTCCGGCTTGGAGCCGGGGACATGGGCTCTGTTCGAGGCTGGCTTCATCTCAGATCGGCTCGGCTGGGACGGTCGAGCGGCCGTCGTTTCGGCCATCGGCCGGGCTGTGGGCCCCCGATGACCCGGGTCGCCCTGGTGCAGCGCCCCCGGGGGCGCCTGCGGCTCGGTCACTGACGGGTCATGATAACCAGCGGCCCGGCGCTTTCAAGTACGGGCGTGCTTACCAGCCGCGATACGGCGTCCGCCGGTAGAGAAATGGCCGATGGCGTCGCTCCCCGGCCGGCGAAGTAGACCAGCTTGCCCGTTGGCCGAAGGAGGTTCCTCGCGAGGTTCCAGGCGGTCGGAAGCGGGGAGAGGGCTCGGGCGAAGCAGATGTCCACAGGGTCGACGAGCCCTTCCGCTCGACCGATCCATACGACGACGTTGGCCAGGGCCAGGCTGGCGGCGGCGAACTCGAGGAAGGCGCCTCGCCGCCGCTGCGTCTCCACCAGGAGCACCCGGAGGCCGGGACGGGCGATGGCGACCACGATCCCGGGGAGCCCAGCCCCCGAGCCCAGGTCGTACGCGTCCCGATCGGAAGGATCCACAACGGCGGCCGCCCGTAGGCAGTCCAGGATGTGCCGGGGCCGGAGCTTGGGGAGGTCACCCTTGGCCACCAACCCAAGGGGCACCGCCCGGTCCCTGAGGAGGCCTTCGAACCGGACGAGCCGCTCGGCCTGGTCCAGAGTGAGGCTCACCCCGAGGGTCGCAGCCTCGCCGACCATGCAGGCCGGGTCTTCTTGGGGACGGTGTTTCACGTGAAACGCGACCCTTAGCCCGGGGAGGGATCCGGGCCTCAGGCCCGGGGCCGGATGACCACCTTCCGCTCCGGCTCCTCGCCCCGGCTGGAGCTTTCCACCCCTGCCACGCCCGACACGGCGTCGTGCACCACCTTCCGCTCGTAGGGGTTCATGGGCTCCAGCTCCTCCTCCTGCCCCGTCCGGGCCACTCTCTTGGCGATGTCGCGGGCCTTGGACGCGAGGCGAGACCTCTGCCGCTTCTTGTAGTCCTCCACGTCCACGATCACCCGCGATCGAACCCCGGTGCGGTGCCCCACCACAACCCTGGTCAGCTCCTGGAGCGCCTCCAAGGTCTGCCCATGTCGGCCGATCAGCAACCCCATGTCCTCATCGTCCGGCCCGGTCCCCAGGACGTTCACGTACATCGTCCCCTCCTGCAGCTCCGGCTCGACGCCGGTCGTCAGGCCCATCCGGGAGAGCAGCCCCTCGACGAACTCCGCGGCGATCTCCCCCTGGTCCTCGAGCTCGTCCTCCCGAACGGCGTCGGGGTGAGCCCTCAGCTTGACCCGGACCACGGCGTCCTGGGCCCCGACTCCTAGGAACCCGGTCCTTGGCTCTTGGACGATCTGCACGGCGACTTCCTGCTCGCTCGCCCCGAGATCGGCCAGGGCGGCCTCGATGGCCTCCTCAACGCTTGGGGCGCTTCTTTCGACTTCCTCCATCGGGTCCTCCCGGACCGGGCCTCTTCGGCGGCTGCTTGGGCGATCCCGGCTTCGATGTCCCGCCCGGCTTCGCGCCGCTCTGCCCACGGCGCTGACGCTCCGAGTCAGCCCGCTCCATCAGCGACGCCAACAGACCCCTCCGGGGCTGCTTCCCGTCCGCCCGGGCCGCCAAGTCCTCGACGGAAGGGCGGGTCCTCACCATGAAGTATTGCTGGCCGATCTGCCACAGGTTCGATGTGCTCCAGTACAGCACCAGGGCCACGGGGAAGAAGATCCCGAACACCCCGAATACCAGCGGCATCACCCGGAGAAGGGCCTGCTGCTGCTGGGAGGCCGCCCCCGGTGGGCTGGCCTTCTGCATCTGCCGTTGTTGGAAATAGGTGGTGCCGAACATGAGCGCCGCGGCGATGTAGTACGGGATGCGCACCGGCCAGTCCTGGCCGCAGTCGACCGGGTAGCTCACCTGCACACGCTCGTCGCCATCGGGCACGGAGTCGCCGACCTCGGCGTTGGGGTTGCCCGCCTGCGAGGGCGCGCACAGCAGGTTCATCCACATGAAGTCCGTCCCCGAGCTCGGCTGCGCCTCTTCCGGGATCTCGTCGATCTGGTCCATCGACTCGATGTTCGGGACCTGCCTGGTAACGGCGGCTCGGAGCTCGCTCCTCTCCGGGAGGTGGATGGGGTGCTGGGGGAACCGTAACACCGAGTACATCGAGATGAAGATGGGGAGCTGGAGCAGGACGGGCCAGCACCCGGACAGCGGGCTCACCCCGTGCTCCTTGTACACCTTCATGATCTCTTCCTGCTGCTTCTGCTTGTTGCCCTTGTAGCGCTGCTGGATGGCCTTGATCTTGGGCTGGACGAGCTGCATGTGCTGCATCGATCGGATCTGCTTCACGCCCAGAGGAAGCAGCACCAGCCGGATCAGGACCGTGAGCACGATGATGGTGACCCCGTAGTTGGGGACCAGGTCGTAGATCTCCGCAAGGACCCAGCCCAGGCCGTCGAGCAGGGCCTGCCAGGCCGGCGACCAAGGAACGGCGCCGATCACCCACTCACCTCGGAACGTTCGGGCGTGTGTATGACGGCCTCATACCGCACTGGCTGGGGTCGGCCCGCCGGGACCGGGTCGAGTCCTCCGTTGGTAAACGGCCCGCACCGCGCCACCCTCCACCCGGCCAGCATGACCCCGCGCGCGGCGCCGTGGGCCCGGATGGCCTCCTCGGCGTAGCGCGAGCAGGACGGGTAAAACTTGCACTGGCCTCCCAGCCACGCCGAGAGCGTGAGCCGGTACAGCCGGATCAGCCCGATCAGCGCGACACGTCCGGGCGCGCCGGCCACCCACAGCGAACGCCGAACGGTGATCACGGCCCGATCACCCGCGCGCGCACAAGCAGCTCTTCCATCTCGGCCACCAGGTCCCGCGTCTTGGCCCCGCGGATGACTCCCCGGGCAACAATGGCGACGTCGTATCCCTCCCGAACCCGCGGCGCGAGCTCCCGCCAAGCGGCCCTCAGGATGCGCCGGGCCCGATTCCGCGTGACCGCCCCGCCCACCCGCCGGCCCGCGACGAACGCCACGTTCCCCGACCCGGGCGCGACAAACACTACCATCCGTGCTCCACGAACCTGGCTCCCGGTAGCGAGGAGCCCGCCGACGCTCCACCGGGTCGTGGCCCTTGCTCCGCGCCTACGCTGACAGCCGTGCCCTGCCCTTGGTCCGGCGCCGGGCCAGGATGGCACGCCCCCCACGCGTCCGCATCCGCACGCGGAACCCGTGGGTCTTCTTGCGCCTGCGGTTGTTGGGCTGGAACGTTCGCTTGGACATAGCCTTTTCCCGCCTACAAAGCCGGCTCGGACGCCGGCGGGCGTGAGTATACGAGAGGGCATCGGCGCAGGACAAAGAGCGTCCCAACAGAAAGTGCGCCAAAAGGGCCCGCATCGGACCCCTTGTGGAAAAGTCCGGTGCTATAGTGCGCGGCGCTTCCCCCTGGCGGCCCCGCCAAGATCCCCATCCGCGGGGCCGTTTCCCTTCCCCCAAGGTTTCCACAGCTGTGGAAAGGGTCTGTGGATACGTATGGCGGTAGCATCCTTCGCCGAAGCGGCTGAGCGCACCTGGGCCCGGGTCGTGGACCGGGCCCGCCAGGAGCTGCCCGAGAGTTCCTTCTCGATGTGGTTCGTCGGCGTTCGCGCGACCAGCCTGCACGACGGGGTCCTGGAGGTGGTCGCACCCTCCGAGTACGTCCGCGACCGCCTGGCCAAGAACTACCTCGACCTCATCCAGGCGGCCGCCACAGACGCCCTCGGCCATCCGATCCAGATCCACCTCGGCTCCGACCCCGAGCCAGTCCGCCCGCCCCTCGGCGAGCCGCCGCCTCCGCCCCCAACCCGTCACCATGCCGCCCCGGCGGCGCCGCTCGGGGCACCCGGACTCCCTTTCCCCAACTACACCTTTGAGACGTTCGTGGCCGGTCCGAGCAACCGCTTCGCTCATGCCGCCGCAATGGCGGTCGCCGAGTCTCCTCCTTCCAAGGCGTACAACCCACTGTTCATCTACGGGGGGGTGGGCCTGGGCAAGACCCATCTCCTGGTGGCCATCGGCCATCACATGCACCGGCTCGCTCCGAGCCTGCGCGTGAAGTACGTCACGTCCGAGAGCTTCATGGCCGAGTTCATCAAGGCCGTCCGGGAGCGCCAGGGCTACCAGTTCGCGGCCCGGCACCGCGACGTCCACGTGCTAATGGTTGACGACATCCAGTTCCTGGCCAAGCGGGAGGAGACCCAGACCGAGTTCTTCCACACGTTCAACGCGTTGCACGAGAAGGAGCGGCAGATCGTGATCGCGTCGGACCGCCCGCCCCAGGAGCTCGGCATGGAGGAGCGGCTCCAGAGCCGGTTCCGCCTGGGGCTCTGCGTCGACGTGCAGCCGCCCGACCTGGAGACCCGCATCGCCATCCTCCAGCTGAAGGCGCAGCGGGAGGCGGTGCATCTCCCCGAGGATGTCATCGAGTTCATGGCCTCCAAGTTCGACCAGAGCGTCCGGGAGCTCGAGGGCGCACTGGTGCGGGTGGTGGCGTGGAGCGACCTCACGGGGCAGCCCATCTCGCTCGACCTGGCCGACCACGCTCTGGAGGACCTCCTGCCCCAGGCCGAGGCGGAGATCCCGCCGCAGCTCATCCTGGAAGAGACGGCCCGGTACTACAGCCTGGCCGTCGCGGACCTCGTCTCGAAGAGCCGATCCCGTCCGCTCACCAATGCCCGTCACGTCGCCATGTACCTGGTCCGGGAGTGCACCGGGATGACCCTCCCGAAAATCGGCGAACTCTTCGACCGGGATCACACCACCGCCCTGCACGGAATCAACAAGATCGACAAGAACCTGCGAGACCGCGAGCTCGTGTACCGGCAGGTGCAGGATCTGTCCCGGATCATCCGGAACCGGTCGAGGAGTCTGTGACCTTCGCTGGGGAAACCGTGGGACTTCCTGTGCGGTGCCGCGCCGCGCTCAGGGCCCGTGCACTCGTCTCCCCACGCACCACACATGTCGGACCCACGCGATACGCTCGGCGCATGGTACCGATATCCCCGTTTCCACAGGCCCTACTACCACTACATGAAGAAGAACGACCAAAAAGAAGCAGCGGGGAGGGAGACACGTGAAGTTCCGGTGCGACCGAGATGCCCTGTCCGAGGCGCTCCAGACCGTTCAGCGAGGCGTGTCGTCGCGGCCGGGGATCCCGGCGCTCACGGGCGTACTGCTCGAGGCGGGGCCGAAGGGTGCCCTCACGCTTACGACCACCGACCTCGAGGTCTCCGCCCGCCTCGGCATCGAGGTGCAGGTCCAGGAGGAGGGGATCGTCCTGGTACCGGCCCGCCTGCTCGGCGACACGGTTAAGAGCCTGTCCGATGCTCCGGTGGAGTTCGACGCGGACCAGAGCCAGGCCTGGATCCGCTGCGCCGCGTACGAGGGCGCGCTTCGCCTGCTCCCCGCGGAGGACTTCCCAGCACTGCAACCGCCCACGGGGACGCGGATCGTGGTGGAGGCCTCGAAGTTCACCGAGGCCGTGGGGCAGGTGGCCCGGGCGGCGTCCCGGGACGAGGCTCGGCCCGTCCTGACGGGCGTGCTGGTCGAGGTGAGCCGGGAGGGCCTCACGCTCGTGTCCACGGACTCGTACCGGCTCGCGGTCCGGGAGCTGGTGGCGACCGCCGCGGCGGAGGGGAAGGCCATTGTGCCGGAGCGGGCCATGTCCGAGGCGGGACGGGCGGCGGCCGCGGTCGAGAAGGGCGAGGTCGAGCTGCTCGTCGACGAGAGCCAGGTGGCCTTCCAGATCGGGAACCTCATGCTCACCTCGCGGCTGATCGAGGGCGAGTTCCCGAACTACCGCCAGCTCCTGCCGGAGGCCTACGAGAACCGGCTCACGGTGTCGCGGCAGCAGTTGATCGACGCGGTGCGCCGCGTGGGCCTCCTGGCCAGGGACACCTCGCCGGTCCGTCTGGAGTTCAACGCCCTCGGCGTGAAGCTCTCGTCCTCCTCCCCGGACCTCGGGCAGGCCGTTGAGGCCGTGGAGGCTCGGTACGAGGGCGAGGACATCACGGCCGCGTTCAACCCGGCCTACCTCGCCGATGGACTGGCGGCGGCCACGGGCGAAACGGTTCGTCTCGAGGTCCGCGACGGGCTGAAGCCCGGCCTGATCAAGGGCGAGAGCGACGAGTTCACCTATCTGGTGATGCCGGTGCGCCTGCCCACCCCGGTCGGCTGATCCTCCCGAGGATGCGTTGCGGCTTCTGTGGGCCGAGCTGAAGGATTTCCGCAACCACCCGAACACCCTCTTGCCCGTCATCCCCGATGGGTTGGTGGTGGCGGTGGGAGGGAACGGGGAGGGCAAGACGAACCTCCTCGAAGGCCTGGCGTTCCTATTCTTTTTGGTATCGCCCCGGGTCTCGAGCACGGAGCCGCTGGTGCGCCGCGGTGCCGAGGCGGCCTATGTGCGCGGCGAGATCGAGACCGCCGGCGGACGGATCATGGTCGAGGTGGAGATCCCGGGGCGGGGAGCGAACCGGGTGCACGTGAACCGGTCCCCGGTGCGGCGGAAGCGGGACCTGCGGCGGCAGGTCCGGGCGGCGTTCTTCGGGCCCGATGATTTGGACGTGGTCAGGGGCGATCCATCGGAGCGAAGGAGGTTCATGGACGAGGCCGTAACGTCGCTGTGGCCGCTCAAGGAGTCGGCCCTCACGGCGTACGACCGGACCCTTCGGCAGCGGAACCGCCTCCTCAAGGACTGGGAAGGCCGGGGGGGGCCGGCGGACCTGGAGACGTGGGATCGGGAACTGGTGGAGAACGGGTGTACCGTCATGCGGCTGCGGACGGAGGCGGTGGCGCGCCTTGCCCCGGGCGCCGAGGAGGAATTCGGGGTGGTGGCGGGGTACGGGCTGGCGAGCGAGTACCGGTCATCAGTGTGGGGCGAAGACCTGGAGGAGGCCTTCCGGGAGCGCCTGGCGGAGCGACGGCAGGACGAGCTGTTGCGCCGGACCAGCCTGGTCGGCCCGCACCGGGACGACCTGGAGCTCGCCGTGCGGGATTTCGGGGCCCGGGCGTTCGCCTCCCACGGCGAGGCTTGGGGGGCGGCGCTGTGCCTGCGCCTGGGGCTGGCCGAGGCCCTGGGAGAGGAGGCGGGGGAGCGCCCGGTCGTGCTGCTTGACGATCCCTTCTCCGCCCTGGACCCCCAGCGCCAGGCGCGCGTGGGGGAGCGGCTCTCCGCCCGAGGCCAAGTTGTGCTGTCGGTCGCCGACGAGGCGCACGTCCCGGCGCACGCGGACGCGGTGTGGGACGTGTCGGCGGGTGCGGTTACGGTTCGAGGCGGGGGTTCGGGGGTCTCAACAAGCGACCCGGGAAGCGGGGGAGGGTGATGCCATCGGGAATGTGGCGGCGGGGCCGGAAGGACGAGCGAACCATCGAGAGCACGCCCCTCGGCGACGTGGTGGACGGGCTCCTTCGGGAACGAGCCTTCGCCCGGGGGCTCCCCGTGGGGCGGCTGGCCGCCAAGTGGCAACTGGTGGTGGGGCCCCGCCTGGCCTCGGAGTCCGCCCCGGTGAGCCTGGAGGAAGGCGTCCTCGTGGTTGCCGCGAGCTCCGGGCCGTGGGGCGCGCAAGCCCGGTTCCTGGCCGACGAGATCCGCGGTCGGGCCAATGAAACGCTCGGATCCGACGAGGTCCGGAAGGTGCGGATCGTGGTCCGCCCCGAACCGCAGAGAGGCTTGTGAGGCAACGGTTTCGCAGTGCCCCCGACACCGGGCGGAGGGCGGTTGCGATGGTAGAATTGGACGTGTAGTTCCCCCGCGTGAGGCCCCCTCATGGAAGCGGCTCCGCGCGCCGCCTGGCGGGGTGAGCGGGGAGGTTCATTGGCCACACGAAAGATGCCGACGGCGGATCGAGGCGAGTACACCTCCGCCGACATCACGGTCCTGGAGGGCGTGGAGCACGTCCGCCTCCGGCCCGGGATGTACATCGGAACGACCAGCCAGCGCGGGCTCCACCACCTCGTCTACGAGGTGGTGGACAACTCGGTGGACGAGGCCATGGCCGGGCACTGCGACAGGATCGTGGTCACCCTGCTGGAGGACGGGGGATGCCGGGTGGCCGACAACGGTCGAGGCATCCCGGTCAAGCCCATCCCGAAGGCGAAGGACCGCCGCCCGGCCCTGGAGGTCGTTCTCACCACGCTGAACGCCGGCGGGAAGTTCGGGGGACGCGGCTACCGCATCTCCGGTGGCCTTCACGGCGTCGGCGTCTCGGTGGTGAACGCCTTGTCCGAGCGGCTGACGGTCGAGGTCGAGCGGGACGGGTACCTCTGGACCCAGTCCTACTCGCGGGGGAAGGCCACGAAGAAGCTGACGAAGGGGAAGGCCAGCAGGAAAACGGGGACGGTCGTGAAGTTCTGGCCCGACCCCGAGGTGTTCGAGGAGATCGGGTTCAAGCGGGAGATCCTGATCGAGCGGCTCCAGGAGCTCGCGTTCCTCACGAAGGGCCTAGAGATCCATCTGGCGGACGAGCGAGAGGCCCCGCCGACCAAGGACGTCTTCAAGGCCACCGGTGGCCTGGCCGACTTCGTGAAGCACCTCCAGGCGAACAAGGAGGTCGTTCACACCCGGGTGATCCACTTCGAGGGCAAGGAGCGGGACGGCTCGGCCGAGGTGGAGGTGGCCCTTCAGTGGAACACCGGCTACGCGGAGTCGCTCTATTCCTTCGCCAACACGATCAACACCACCGAGGGTGGCATGCACGAGGAAGGGCTGAAGAAGGCCCTGACCAACGTGATCAACCGGTACGCGCGGCAGAAGAACCTCCTCAGGGAGAAGGAGGAGAACCTGATCGGCGAGGACATCCGGGAGGGCCTGGTCGGCATCGTGTCGGTGAAGCTGCGAGATCCGCAGTTCGAGGGCCAGACCAAGACCAAGCTCGGCAACACCTCGATGCGCTCGCTTGTGGAGACCACGGTCAACGAACAGCTTGCCACGTGGCTCGAGGAGCATCCGGGTGAAGCGAAACGCATCGTGATGAAGGCCGAGCAGGCCGCCAAGGCGCGGATCGCGGCCAAGCAGGCCCGCGACCTCACCCGTCGCAAGTCCTTCCTGGACTCCACCTCGCTTCCCGGCAAGCTGGCGGACTGCCAGCTGACCGACCCGGCGCTGTGCGAGCTGTTCGTGGTGGAGGGCGATTCGGCCGGCGGCAGCGCCAAGCAGGCCCGGGACCGGGCATCCCAGGCCATCCTGCCCATCCGGGGCAAGATCCTGAACGTCGAGAAGGCCCGGCTCCACAAGATCCTGGAGAACCTGGAGATCCAGGCGCTCATCACGGCGATCGGGACGGGCATCGGAGAGGAGTTCGACGTCACGAAGGCCCGCTACCACCGGATCGTGCTGATGGCCGACGCCGACGTGGACGGGGCCCACATCCGCACGCTGCTGCTCACGTTCTTCTTCCGGAACATGCGGGACCTGATCAACGCGGGCTACGTGTACATCGCGCAGCCGCCCCTGTACCTGGTGAGCGTGGACCGCACGCCCCACTACTTCTACACGGAGCGGGAGTGGGAGGCGTTCCGCAAGCAGAACGGTGGGAAGAAGCTCGACTCCCCCCAGCGGTTCAAGGGCCTCGCCGAGATGGACGCGGTCCAGCTGTGGGAGACGACGATGAACCCGGAGAGCCGGATCCTGTTCCAGGTCACGATGGAGGACGCCGCGACCGCGGACCGGCTGTTCACCGTCCTGATGGGCGAGGACGTGCCGGCACGGAAGGCCTTCATCGAGGCCAACGCGAAGCTCGTGCAGAACCTGGATGTCTAGGCGACGGGCGAGCGGGGGCGGCGGCGGCGACCTCACGCTGCTGACCGGGAGGATCGAACCGGTCGAGATCGAGGAGGAGATCCAGCGCTCCTACCTCGACTACGCCATGTCGGTCATCGTGGGGCGGGCCCTGCCCGACGTCCGCGACGGCCTGAAACCGGTCCACCGCCGGATCCTGTGGTCCATGCTCGAGTCGGGCCTTCGGCCCGACCGCCCCTATCGCAAGTCGGCCGCCGCGGTCGGCGAGGTGGTGAAGAAGTACCACCCGCACGGCACGGACCCGGTGTACGAGGCGATGGTCCGGATGGCCCAGGACTTCTCTCTGCGGTATCCGCTGGTGGACCCCCATGGGAACTTCGGGTCGGTGGACGGCGATCCGCCCGGGGCCATGCGGTACACCGAGGCCCGGCTGGCGCAGATCGCCATGGAGATGCTCCGCGACATCGAGGCCGAGACCGTCGACTTCGTCCCCAACTACGACGGGTACGAGCAGGAGCCCACGGTGCTCCCGTCGCGGTTCCCGAACCTCCTGGTGAACGGGGCGGGCGGCATCGCGGTGGGGATGGCCACCAACATCCCGCCCCACAACCTTGGGGAAGTGATCGACGGGGTCGTCTACTACCTGGACCACCCCGACTGCAAGCCGAAGCACCTGATGAAGTTCATCAAGGGGCCCGACTTCCCGACGGGGGCCGCGATCCTCGGCAAGCAGGGCATCGTCGATGCCTACACCACCGGTCGCGGATCGATCAAGGTCCGGGCCATCACCCAGATCGAGGAAACCCCACAGGGGCGGCAGCGCGTCGTCGTGACCGAGCTCCCGTACCAGGTGAACAAGGCCCGCCTGGCCGAGAAGATCGCCGACCTGGTTCGCTCGGGCAGGGTCAGGGACATCGCCGACCTGAAGGACGAGTCGAATCGGCAGGGGATGCGCCTGGTCATCGACCTCAAGCGGAACGCCAACCCTCAGGTCGTTCTGAACCAGCTCTTCAAGCACACGCAGCTCCAGGAGAGCTTCGGCGCGATCATGCTCGGGCTCGTCGACGGCGTGCCGCGGGTGCTGAACCTGGCCGAGCTGGTGGGGTACTACGTCGACCACCAGATCGACGTCGTCACCCGCCGCACCAAGTACGAGCTGAAGAAGGCCGAGGAGCGAGACCACATCGTCCAGGGCCTGCTCATCGCCCTCCAGCACCTCGACGCGGTCATCAAGATCATCCGGGGCTCCAGGGACGCCGACGAGGCCCGCACCAAGCTCATGAAGCAGTTCAAGCTCACGGAGATCCAGGCCAACCACATCCTGGACATGCCGCTCCGCCGCCTGACCCGTCTGGCCCGCGAGGAACTCGAGCAGGAGCACAAGGACCTGCTGGGGACGATCCGGCGCCTCAAGGCGCTGCTCAAGGACCCCAAGAAGATCCAGACTTTGATCAGGGAGGAGCTGGAGCAGATCAAGAAGAAGCACGCCGATCCCCGCCGCACGCAGATCCGGGCGGACGAGGGCGAACTGGACGTCGAGGATCTCATCGCCGAGGAGGGCGTGATCATCACGGTGTCGCGGGCGGGGTACGTGAAGCGCCAGCCCATCGACGCGTTCCGGCGCCAGGGGCGGGGCGGCAAGGGCGTTCGGGGGGCGAATCTCAAGGAGGAGGACGTCGTCAGCCACGTCTTCACAACGACCACCCATCACTGGCTGTTGTTCTTCACCACGAGGGGCAAGGTGTACCGGGTCAAGGTCCACCAGGTGCCGGAGGCCGGACGCACGGCGCGGGGGACTTACGCCGCGAACCTTCAGGGCGTCTCTATCACCGGCGACGAGAAGGTCTCCGCGGTCATCGCCCTCAAGGAGTACGCGGTGGGCGCGTACCTCCTCTTCACCACGAAGAAGGGGATCGTGAAGAAGACGCCCCTGTCCGAGTACGGGTCGGCCCGGACCGGCCTCGCCGCCATCAACCTGAAGCCGCGCGACGAGCTGATCGACGTGCGCCTCACCGACGGGAAGGACGAGGTCATCTTGGTATCGCGGCGGGGCCAGGCCATCCGGTTCAAGGAGAGCCTGGTCCGACCGATGGGCCGCCAGACGGCCGGGGTGATCGGGATGCGCCTGGGCGAGCGCGACGAGGTCCTCGCCCTGGGCGTGGCCTCCCAGGGCGAGGAGCTGATCAGCGTCACCGCCCAGGGCTACGGCAAGCGCACGCCGCTGAAGGACTATCCCACGAAGGGCCGCGGCGGGAAGGGCGTGATCGGGCACGCCCTGACCAAGAAGACCGGCCTGCTGGCCGGGGCGTTCGTGGGGTCCAAGGACCAGGACATGTTCGTGATCTCCTCGTCCGGTATCGTGATCCGGGTGGCCGCGGCGGACATCCGCCGGGTCGGCCGGATCAGCCAGGGCGTGCGCACGATGCGGGTGGAGGAGGGCGCGCACGTGGTCGCCATGGCGCCCGTGATGACCCAGGCCGAAGAGGCGTAGCCGTCAGGAAGTCGGCGAAACCCGTTCCTCGGGGCACGGCACCCGCCGGAACGTCGCGTACAACAGGAGGTCGTAGGCGACCTTCAGTCCTCCTGCCACGGCGAAGGGGGCTCCGATGGCCACCCGCTGCATCAGCAGGCCGGCGCCGACCGGCCCCACGGGCCGAGCCACGTACCGCGCGGTGTTCGTGAAGGCGGCCGCGGCCGTTCGCTCCTCCGGGTCGACCATTGCCACCACGTAGGCCTGGCGCGCCGGCACGTCCATCTGCGACAGCGCGAACCGTGCCAGCAGCACGGCGATGGCCCATCCGAGGGACGGCATCACCGGGACCAGCATCAGCAGGACGTTCGACGGGAGGTGCGTGAACACCATCGTGTTCAGCAGGCCGATCCGCGCGGCCACGCGCCCGGCCGCGACCGACGAGGCCGCCTGGAGCAATCCCGCGGCGAAGAACACCACGCCCATGAGCTTCGGGCTGGCCCCGAACGCCCGGCCGAACCAGAACACGAGGAAGGCCTGGACCACGAACCCGCCGGCAAACGCGTCGAGGCCGAACAGCGCCGCCAGCTTCGTTACGGTGCGTCGGGACGTCCGGAGCAGAGATCGGGAGAGGGCACGCGCTTCGGCCTGTGGGTCCCCTCGTCGCTTCCCTCCTCGACACACACCCTCCGCGCGACCCGCTCCCGCTTCGACGGCTGCCGACAGCCGACCGGCAAGAGCTACGCACGCGATCGCCAGCGCGGGGAAGGCCAGCAGCCACCGCTGGTCGGGGGGGAGGGTGGGCAAGAGCTCTCGGAGTGCCGCGGGACCACCGCCGAACAGGGACCCGACCGCGCCCCCCAGGTACGCCACCGCGTTGTACCGTCCGAACACCCTGGCCCGGTGGGCCGGCGGAGCGTTCCCTATCATGGCCTGCTCGAGCGAGGTCATGGGCCCGGATTCGTTGGGGTCGGTGGAGAGGGTGCCGGTGAGCGCCGCCGCGACCAGCAGCAGGAGCGAGTCGGTCAGGGCGAACACCGCCCCCGCGAGGCCCATCACAAGCAGGAGCACCGAGTAGGCCCGCCGCCGGCCGGCGCGGTCCCCCACCAACCCCACTGCGATCGAGCTCGCCGCCGCGCCCGCCAACATCGCCGTGAAGACCACGCCGACGGCGACGTCGGTGAGCCCGCCGCGCACGAGCGAGGTCCCGAGGACCACGCTCCCGAACCCGTACAGGAACGCCCGGAGGGCTTGGATCGTCAGGATCAGCCGGAGGTCGGCGAGCTCGGCGCTACGGGTTCGGCTCACACCTGGTGCCGCGATTCGCGACCCACCTCGGCCACCTCCTCAGGAGGCTCCATAATCGCACCCGTGAACCCCGCGGCCGGCGTCGTGCTGATCACCGGCGGGGCCGCCGTCGGCCTGCTCGGGGCCTTCGTGCTGTGGAGACGGCTGCCGCCGCTGGGTGCCGTCGGGTTCGTGGCCGGGTCAGGCCTCGCGACCGGCGCCGGGGCCCTGCTCGCGCAGGAGAACTCCGGGGCAGGCGACTGGGTCATCACGCTGACGGTCTTGGCGGTGGTCGCTCCGCTCCACTGTCGTGTGCTCTTCGGCGCTCCGGACGGAGCCCTCGCCGGCTCGCTTCGGGGCTCGGGGTTGTTGCCGAATTTGGCCTGGCCGCGTAGAAAGACGGGGTATCCGATGACTCAGCGCATGGACGAACCCGGCCTCGCCACGGAAACGACCACGGAACCGACCGCGCCGTCGCCCGCCCCGGACGCTGGAACGGTGGCGGGCGTGCCTGCGGGAACGGCGACCCGGCCGCGCCGTCGGGCCCGTCAGACCCGGGTGGTGATTCGGAAGGTCGGGCCGTGGTCGGTGTTCAAGTTCTCGCTCCTGTTCTATTCCTGCATCGTCCTGGTGATCCTGCTCGCGCTGGCGATGCTCTATTGGATCTTGGGGGCGATCGGCGCGATCGAGCACTTGACCGAGTTCACGCGAGAGCTGTTCGCGGAAGAGGACTTCAAGATCCACGGAGGTTGGATCTTCGCCCGCATGACGCTGATCGGGGTGGCCATGGTCATCATCTGGTCGCTCATCAATCTGTTCATCGCGTTCCTATACAACCTCATCTCGGACGTCGTAGGTGGGATCGAGGTCACGCTGGCCGAGCCCCACTGAGCGGCGCCTTCCTCCACGAATCGGCAGGTCGCCCACGACGTTGACAGCCCGTTTGAGCCACGCGTACGCTTGCCGGGACCCGGGTGGATGGGGCCTTGGGGCCGCTTCGGGCCTGTAGCTCAGCTCGGTTAGAGCGCATCCCTGATAAGGATGAGGTCGTTGGTTCAAGTCCAACCAGGCCCACCGCGAAAGGAGGAGACTCGGATGGCGGAAGGCGAGGAGTCCGAGAAGAAGCACGGCTTCTTCGGGAAGCTGCTCCGTCTGGCGTTCATCGGCGCGATGATCGCCGCGATCGTCGCGTTCTTCAAGCGGCGCCGCGGTCAGGAGTTCAGCGAAGACGAGTGGCAGGAGCTTCCCCCTCCGGAGGGCGGCTAGGTTCCGGCGGCGTATCGAAGGGCCCGTGCCGCGGCACGGGCCCTTCGTGTTCCCGGGGCCGAACTGGGCCCACGGTAGACTCCCGGCGCCATGGCCGTGAGCGAGGCCTGGAAGACAGCCGAGCGTGCCGCCCGCGCGGCGCAGGTCGAGCTTCGGCCCTGCACCTCCCTGGAAGACGCCGACGAGATCCTGCGGATTATGATCGCCACCTGGGGAGAGCACCAGCTCGTGCCCCGGGAGATGATCCGGGCCCTGTCCGACAGCGGGAACGAACCGTACGGGGCGTTTCGGCGAGGCGAGATGGTCGGCTATGTCCTGGGGTGGATGGGGTCCGACCGGGACGGAGCGCATGTCCATTCCCACATGCTCGCGGTGGCTCCCGACCTCCGCTCTCGGGGCGTGGGATACGCCTTGAAGCTCGCGCAGCGGGCCCAGGCCCTCGAGCAGGGCTACAGCGTGGTCCGGTGGACCTTCGACCCGCTCCAGTCCCGCAACGCGCACTTCAACATCAGCAAGCTCGGGGTGGTGTGCGACCGGTTCCACCGCAACTTCTACGGGGCCATGATGGACGTGGTGAATCGAGGGGAGCGGAGCGACCGGCTCGTGGTGCGTTGGGACCTGGACCGGGCGGCCGGACCTCGGCCCGTCCCGAAGGGTGACGAGGTGGCCGTGCTCGAGGCGAACGGACCGGACAACCTGCCCCGACCGGTGCGCGCGGAGCCGATCGCGCCGGACGGAGGGAGCCTGCGGGTGTGCATCCCCCGCGACTACGCGGGCTTGAAGGAACGGGACCCGGGCCTGGCAGCCGAATGGCGAGAGGCCGTGGGAGACGTGCTGGAGGAGTGTTTCGGCCACGGCGCGATCGTCGTGGCCTTCGGCTCGGCCGGCGACCGAGCGCCGGGCTACCGCCTCGTCTTCCCCGGCGCCGCCGGCGATGGGGCGGGCCGATGACGCGGATCCGGGCGGTCGAGCTCCGGCTGGTCTCGCTCCCCTTGGTGCGTCCCTTCAGGACCAGCTTCGGCCAGGAGACGGAGAAGGTCTGCATCGTGGCACGGGTGGAGACCGACGACGCCGAGGGATGGGGCGAGTGCGTGGCCAGTCCGGAACCGGGGTTCTCGGAGGAGTTCAACGAGGGTGCCTGGTCCGTGATCCGCGAGTTCCTCGCCCCGGCCCTGTTCCGGGCGGGCGACGTCTCGGCCGAGGAGCTGGATGGGGCTTTCGCCTTCGTCCGAGGGAACCCCATGGCCAAGGCCACCCTGATCGACGCGGTACTCGATGCGGAGCTCCGGGCGGGGGGAGCCTCACTCGCCCGGTACCTCGGTGCCGAGCGAGACCGGGTGGCGTGCGGCGTCTCCGTGGGCATCGCCCCCACCGCCGAGGGGTTGGTGGAAGAGATCGGCAGCTATCTGGCCGAGGGATACCGACGGATCAAGCTGAAGATCCAGCCTGGCCTCGACGTCGAGCGGGTGGCCCCAGTGCGCGAGGCCTACCCCGAGGTCCCCCTGTCGGTGGACGCGAACGCCGCGTACACGCTGGAGGATGCCGGGACCTTTCTGGCCCTCGACGCCTTCGGCCTGCTCATGGTGGAGCAGCCCTTGCACCACGAGGACCTGGTGGACCACGCGGAGCTGCAACAGCGGATCCGCACGGACATCTGCCTGGACGAATCGATCCGCTCGGCGACCGGGGCGGAGGCCGCATTGAGGCTCGGTTCCTGCCGGGTCGTGAACATCAAGCAGGGACGGGTCGGTGGGTTGTTGGAGGCGAGGCGGGTCCACGACGTCTGCCGGTCCCGGGGTGTTCCGGTGTGGTGCGGAGGGATGCTCGAGACCGGGATCGGCCGGGCAGCCAACCTGGCCCTGGCGGCGCTCCCCGGATTCACCTTGCCCGGGGACACGAGCGCCAGCCGCCGGTACTTCCACGAGGACCTCACCGAGCCCATCGAGATGGACTCCGACGGGACGATGGCCGTGCCCCAGGGGCCGGGGCTCGGCGTGGAGCCCCGCCCGGAGCGCCTCACGGCATGCACCGTTCGGAAGGAGCTCCTGAGAAAAGGTGACAAGATCGCCCATCCCGGCTTGACCGCCGGAGGTGGGGTCCCATACAGTGCGTGATGAGAGGCCGCTGGGACCTTCGGGTTTCGGCGGTCTCTCGCTTTTGCGCCACGTGCCCGGCCCGTCCCCTCTCCTCCAGCGACGCGTCCCCCCTGAGGCGGCCGGTGGGCCCCTCACGACCTGCCCCGTGACCCTGCCGAAGTGGCCTTTCACGCTTCAGATGTGGTTGACCGTTCCGCCCGGCGAGGTACTTTGCGGGGGGCCTCCGGTCGCGCCATGCTAGGGGGCGAGGGTGGGCCGAGAGAGATGCGAATGAGGGCGATGCGATGAAGAAGCGTGTCCTGCGGGCGGGCGAGATCGAGATCGAGGACTCCCAGGGCAAGGTCCGGGCCCGGCTGGGGGTGACGAACGACGACTCGCCGTTCATGGCCCTCTACGGCCCCGACGAGCGGCTCCGGGCCCGGTTCGGCGTCCAGCTCGACGGGTCGGCCGGGCTGGCCATCGCGGACGACGAGGGCAAGGTTCGGGCCACGTTCGGCCTGTTCTCTGACGGCTCGGCCAGCTTGGCCATGGTTGACAGGAACGGGAAGGTTCGCGCCAAGTTCGGGCTGGGGACCGAGGGTTCCCCCACCCTGGCCCTCCGCAACAAGGACGGGCAGCTCGGGTTCGTGTACAGCCTTGCGCAGCAAGGCTCTCCAACGATCTCCCTCCAAGACGAGGACGGGAAGGTCCGGGTCCGGCTGGGGCTGGCCGCGGAGGGGTCACCGATCCTCCGCCTGCTGAACAGGGAAGGCGAGCTCAGGGCGATCATGGGCCTCACCTCGGACGGCACGCCGGTGATCCAGTTCATGGACAAGAGGGGGGAGCCCATGTGGATGGCGCCCGAGAAGCTCCCCGAGGAGTTCTCGGTCGAGGGGGAGCCCATGGCCGAGCCCGTACCGGACCCCGGGGAGGCCTAGCCGGGTGTCCGGCTGGTGGGTGGCCGCCTTCGCCGTCCAATGGGTTCTGGTCGTCGTCCTGTGCGTCGTGGTGGTGGCCCTGGCCAGGCAGGTGGGCGTCCTGCACCTCCGCCTCGGACCGCTGGGCGCGCTGGAGGTCGACGATGAGGGGCCACTCCTCGGCGAGCCCGCCCAGCCGGTGACCGCTAGCGGACCCGATGGCCTTCCGACCGTGCTCGGAGGCCCCGGTCCCGGGCGCCTCGTCGTGTTCGTCTCGCCCACCTGTCCCCTCTGCGAGCAGGTCCTTCCCTCGGTGGCCGCCGCGGCAAGCCTCTCCGGGCTGGTCCCGCAGGTGGTGTCGGACCCTGGTGCCGAGCAGGCCTGGGGGGTGCCGGGCGTTCCTTTCGTGGTCGTCCTGAACGAGGCGGGCGTGGTGCGGGCCAAAGGCACCGTGAACAACCTCGAGCAGCTCGAGGGGCTGGTGGACACGGCCTCCCGCCGTGCGGCCGAGCGGTTCTTGGGGGTACCCGCCGGCTGATGGGCCTGGATCTTGCCCGCGCCGAGGTCGAACTGGCCCGCCGGACCAGCCGCCGCTCGTTCCTCGGCACGGTGGGCCGCGCGGTGGTGGCGCTGGCCGGTGGGCCGTTCGTGGCGGTGGCCCTCGCTCCGGAGCGGGCCGAGGCGCATCACATCTGCGGGCACATCTTCACGACGGGCTCCTGCCCTCACCCGTACACGCCGCGCTCCCGGGTCGATACGTACGGGTTCCCAGTGCATCCCAAGCACGGCTATCCCGTGGACGACGATGGGCGGATCTACACCGACATCCGGCAGCGCCGGCGGAAGGTCTGCCAGGCTCGGGTCCCCGATGAGTACCCGGGGGTGAAGGACCCGCGCTACGGGGGCGGGTGGAGCCGGTGCTGCGATGGCAGGGTCCGGCACATCCAGGACTGTTGCTCGAGCTCGCGGATCCGCATCAACGGCGATCCCTCAGTTCGAGGGTACTGCCCGACGAACCTTCGCGTGTTCTGCATCACGTACCGGGAGCTGAACTTGGCGTGTTGACGGAGCCTGTGGCGGTCGCCGTGGTCGTGGCGTCGCTCGTCGCCGGGGTGTCCACGCTCTTCGGCCCCTGAGGGCTCTCGATGGTGGAGACCATCACGCCCGTGGTGCACGGGGGACGAAGGGGAAGGTGGGCGGGAGACGTGGCGCTCCACGTGGCCGGCGCGACGCTTTCGGCCGCGGCGTTCGGGGCGATCCTGGGGGCGGCCGGGTCGGTCTTAGGGGCTCCATGGGGACGTGGGGGCCTGGTGGTCGTCGTCGCGGCTTCGGTGATCTACCTGCTGCGCGAGGCGCGGGCGGTACCGGTGCCCGTTCCCCAGCTCCGCCGTCAGGTGCCCGAGTGGTGGCGGACGTTCTTCCCGGCCCCGGTGGCGTC